>Ga0214921_10001067_pt1 | contig 47640 bp, 47 predicted proteins | sample LL1505_MetaG_FD_177992 | JGI IMG/M metagenome (GOLD analysis project Ga0214921, IMG submission 177992) | Freshwater microbial communities from Lake Lanier, Atlanta, Georgia, United States - LL-1505 | ecosystem: Environmental > Aquatic > Freshwater > Lake | place: USA: Georgia | collected... | reverse complement strand
AAAGGGTTCAAAGCCTGGCAAGGTGTTGGCGAAGGGCAAGTTGGCGGTGTCTTCGGCCGTGTACAAAGGCTTGACGGAAATGCCGTCGGGGGTTTTCCAGTTGAGGGCTTCGACATTGCCGCCCGGCGCCGACTTTTGAGCGGCACGCAGCCAGTCGTCCAGCTGTGCGGTCTTGAATTCATTCTTCGGGTCGGTCATGTCGCGAAATCCTCAATATGATTCATAATTATTGATGCAAAATATTGTACCTGCCTTACAATTGGCAAAATAGCCCACTTTAGGCCAATTTGAACGATTTATCCACCATGTCTGCCCTGTCCGCTGTCCCCTCTTTGGCGCCCCGAGCGCTGTATGAAGAAGTTGCCGAACTCATTCGGCAGCGTATCTTCAGCCGAGAACTCGAGCCAGGCAGTTGGATTGACGAGCTGCAAATCTCCAAGGCCTACGGCATCAGCCGCACCCCTTTGCGCGAGGCATTGAAGGTTTTGGCCGCTGAAGGCCTGGTCACCATGAAGGTGCGCCGCGGGGCTTATGTGACAGAGGTTTCAGAAAAAGACCTGCGAGATGTGTATCACTTGCTAAGTCTTTTAGAAAGTGATGCGGCCGCTGTGGTGGCCCAAAATGCCTCCGCTGCAGACTTAAAGAAGCTGCAATCACTCCACGCAGACCTTGAAGCCGCTGGCAAACCCGGCAAAGAAAAACACGATAAGTTCTTTGAAGTGAACGAAGCATTTCACATGTGCTTGCTAGAGTTGGCGCACAACAAATGGCGCGATCAAATGGTGGCTGACTTGCGCAAAGTGATGAAGCTTAATCGGCACAACTCTTTGTTTAAAACAGGGCGCATCAAGGAATCGCTGAGTGAGCACCAGGCCATCATGTCAGCACTGAACTCAAAAGACCCTGTGGCCACGGCAGCCCGCATGCGAGAGCATTTTGCAAATGGTCTTGCGGCGGCCAGCTCAACGACTTAAGCCGGCACCTCTGCGCCCTTCGCTAGCGCCTCACGCGCAATGGCCATCACCTCACGAGGTGGCTGAGGTTTGAGCTTGTGATTGCTCCAAACTTGGCGCCACAAACGTCCTCCTCGCTCACCATGGTAAAGCCCCAGCATATGACGTGCAATGGCATACCAAGGGCACCCGTCTTCTTTAAACGCTCTCTCCATGTAAGTGACCATGGCTTCTTCCACGGCTTCTCGTGAAAGCACGGGTTTAGACTGGACGCTTTGTGCTTGTCTCTCAAAAAATGTTTCATCCCAAGTGGTAAGTAGCCAAGGGTTGTAATAAGCCTCACGGCCAATCATCACGCCATCGACTTCCTTGAGGTGTTCGGAAATTTGTTCATTGCGCGTGATGCCACCATTGATGGCAATGGTGAGTTCTGGAAAATCTTTTTTCAATTGATAAGCCAGCTCATACCTCAAAGGCGGAATCTCGCGATTCTCTTTGGGCGATAAGCCATTAAGCCAAGCATTGCGCGCATGGACCATGAACACATTGCAACCCGCTTCTTTGACGGTGCCCACAAAGTCTCGAACAAAATCGTAGCTTTCAATTTGATCAATGCCAATGCGGTGCTTAACTGTGACAGGCACAGACACCACATCGATCATGGCCTTGACGCCATCGGCCACCAGTTGCGGCTCGTTCATGAGGCAAGCGCCAAAAGCACCGCGCTGCACACGGTCGCTGGGGCAACCGCAATTTAAATTGATTTCGTTGTAGCCCCACTGCTCACCCAACTTGGCGGCATAGGCCAAATCGGCGGCATCATTGCCGCCCAACTGCAAGGCCACAGGATGCTCCTCGGCATTGAAGCGCAAGTGTCGTTCTACGCTGCCATGGCGGATGGCACCGGTGGTGACCATCTCGGTGTAAAGCATGGTGTGCTGCGTCAGAAGGCGATGGAAAAACCGGCAATGCCGATCGGTCCAGTCCATCATGGGCGCAACAGACAGGCGCCAAGGACTAAAGTGGTTAAAGAGTGCTTGATTCACACCCCGATCATAATTAATAAATGAGCGGCCTCAATCGACATTGCATCAATGTTCAAACCTCTGATTCTTCACAAGAATTGAGCAAAAGAAGCTTGCAATCCCTTTCAAACAAACGGAATCTCCACACTTACCGCCAATACGTGGCACGATGGGGCTTCGGAGATACGTTAGTCAAAGGGAAATCTATCCATGAACGAATCAACCATTTGGTGGCTCATTGCAGGCTCACTTGTTGGCATAGAACTGATGACGGGCACCTTCTACTTGCTCATGCTCGCCATCGGCGCTTCAGCAGGTGCTATCGCAGCGCACGCTCAGTTAAGTTTTTCATCACAACTGATCACCGGATCGGTGGTCGGTGGACTCGCTGTGATTGTGTGGCGTGTTTATTCTTTGCAAAAATTAAAGTTGCATCCCGAAGAAGTTTCTGCCCAACACTTGGATGTCGGTGAAACCGTGGAAGTGCATGAATGGCTCAGCAATGGCACCGCTCAAGTTAAGCACAGAGGTGCCAACTGGACCGCTGTTTGTGCAGATGGAATTCCGCAAAAACTTGGCGTTTATCAAATCCAAGATATTCAGGGCAACACTTTGGTGCTGCATCAAGTTTAAGTCAACGTTAGCCTCAAAGAAAGAAACATCATGGAAATTGCAATCGTCCTATTGGCCATTGCGGTCTTGTTCATCATTAAAACCGTCAAGGTCGTCCCTCAACAAAACGCATGGGTGGTTGAGCGCTTGGGCAAGTTCCATGCAAGCCTTACGCCTGGCCTTAATTTTGTGGTGCCATTCATTGACAATGTCATTCAAAAACACAGCCTCAAAGAAATTCCACTCGATGTGCCCAGCCAAGTTTGCATCACCCGAGACAACACACAGTTGCAGGTGGATGGCATTTTGTACTTCCAAGTAACAGATCCCAAACTGGCCAGCTACGGCTCTTCCAATTACATTGTGGCCGTCACGCAATTGGCTCAAACCAGCTTACGCAGTGTCATTGGTAAATTAGAACTCGACAAAACATTTGAAGAACGCGACATCATCAATGCCCAAGTGGTTGCAGCCATCGATGAAGCAGCCTTGAACTGGGGCGTCAAAGTACTTCGCTACGAAATCAAAGACCTGACACCTCCCAAAGAAATTTTGCACGCCATGCAATCGCAAATTACGGCCGAGCGTGAAAAGCGAGCGCTCATTGCAGCATCAGAAGGACGCCGTCAAGAACAAATCAACATTGCCACCGGCGAGCGCGAGGCCTTCATTGCGCGCTCTGAGGGTGAGAAGCAGGCCGTGATTAACAAAGCCGAAGGTGATGCCGCTTCTATCTTGGCGGTGGCCGAAGCCACAGCACAGGCCATTGAACGCATAGCCTCTGCCATTCAAAAACCGGGCGGCGAACAAGCTGTGCAACTGAAAGTGGCCGAGCAAGCTGTCATCGCCTACAGCAAGGTGGCACAAGATGCCAAAACCACACTCATCGTGCCTGGCAACATGACCGAGGTATCGTCCCTGATAGCCTCGGCCATGCAAATGGTCAACACAGGAAAAAATGCTGGGCATTAACCCATGTGCAAGCCACCATTCACGGAGAAGTCTGCACCTGTGGCGTAGCCGCCTTCATCAGACGCCAACCAAGCAATGATGGAAGCAATTTCGCTGGGCTCACCCAAGCGCTTCACAGGCACGGTGGCCACAATTTTTTCCAGCACATCGGCGCGAATGGCTTTGACCATGTCGGTGCCAATGTAGCCAGGGCTGACTGTGTTCACAGTCACGCCTTTGGTGGCCAACTCTTGTGCCAAAGCCATTGAGAAACCGTGCATGCCTGCCTTGGCAGCGGAGTAGTTGGTTTGACCCGCCTGACCCTTGGCACCATTCACCGATGAAATATTCACAATCCGTCCCCAACCTTTTTCAACCATGTCGGCAACCACTTGTTTGGTGACATTGAACATGGAGTTCAGGTTGGTTTCAATGACAGCATCCCAATCTTCGCGCGACATTTTCAAGAACATGCGGTCTTTGGTAATGCCTGCGTTGTTGACCAAAACGTCAATGGTGCCATGCTCGGCTTTTGTTTTTGTAAAAGCTTCGACGGTTGAATTCCAATCACCCACGTTGCCCACCGATGCGTAGAAGGTATAACCCAATGCTTTTTGCTCGTCCAACCACTTGGTGAAGTCACGTGTTGGGCCGCAACCCGCAATGACCTTGAAACCTTCTTTGTGAAGGCGCTGGCAAATGGCGGTTCCGATGCCGCCCATTCCACCTGTGACGTATGCTACTTTTTGACTCATGGATTTGTCTCCTGTGTTAATGAGTTGTTTTAGTTTCTGAAAATTTAACGCTCTAGGGTCAATGACACGCCCATACCGCCACCGATGCACAAGGCTGCAAGGCCTTTCTTTGCATCACGACGTTGCATTTCATGCAAGAGTGTCACCAAAATGCGGCAACCGGATGCACCAATAGGGTGACCAATTGCGATGGCGCCGCCATTGACGTTCACACGCATTGGATCAATGTCCAATGCTTTGTTGACTGCGCAGGCTTGGGCTGCAAAGGCTTCATTCAATTCAAACAAATCCACATCACTGGCTTTCCAACCAGCACGTTGCAATGCTTTTTGTGATGCCGGCACCGGTCCCATGCCCATGGTGGCAGGGTCCAAACCACTGGTGCCAAATGAGGCAATGCGCGCCAAGGGCTTGAGGCCCAACGCCGCAGCCTTTTTGGCCGTCATGACCACTACAGCGGCAGCACCATCATTGAGGCCCGAAGCATTGCCCGCAGTTACGGAACCGGCTTTGTCAAATGCGGGGCGCAAACCTGCCAAGGCTTCTGCATTGGTTTTCTTGTTGATAAATTCATCGGCATTGAAGACCAAGGGGTCGCCTTTGCGCTGAGGAATTAGCACATCGACAATTTCATCTTTGAACTTGCCCGCCTCTTGCGCGGCGCTTGCTTTTTGTTGACTGCCCAATGCCAGAGCATCTTGCATGTCACGTGTGATGCTATGTGCTTTGGCCACGTTCTCAGCCGTAATGCCCATGTGATATTGGTTGTACACATCCCACAAGCCATCAACGATCATGGTGTCAACCATGTTCCAGTTGCCCATGCGTTGGCCATCACGCGAGCCCATCAAAACGTGGGGTGATGCGCTCATGTTTTCCTGACCGCCTGCCACCACAATGTCGCTGTCGCCCCAGGCCACAGCTTGCGCGGCCAACATGACGGCTTTCAAACCAGAGCCACACACCGCATTGATGGTGAGGGCCGGTGTTTCTTTGGCAACACCGGCTTTCATCATGGCTTGACGTGCAGGGTTTTGTCCTGCGCCAGCTGCCAAAACTTGGCCCATGATGATTTCACCAATTTGATCCATGCCAAGGCCAGCGCGCGCAATGGCTTCGCGAATGACAATGCTGCCCAATTCTGGCGCAGCAATTTTGGCCAATGAGCCCCCAAACTTACCCACAGCTGTGCGTGCAGCTGAAACAATGACGATGTCTTCCATGTGTCTTCCTTTTTTAATCTACGAACTGAATTGAAATTTCGAATTAGGCACGCGCCTTGACGTAGCGCCCTGGCGCCGCTTCAATGGCTTTGAATTTGGCATCTTTCCCATAATGCTTGGGCGCAGCAATTTGCTTGCCAGCATGCTTGTGCAGCCAACCAGACCAATCGGTCCACCAACTACCAGGCAACTCTTTGGCGCCTGCAATCCATTTGTCGGCTGTAGCCGGAAATTTACCATCTTCGCGCAACCAGTGGCTGCGCTTGTTGGCTGCAGGTGGATTGATCACACCTGCAATGTGCCCCGATGCACCCATGACAAATCGTTTTTTGCCAGGAAGGTGCTGGGTCGATGCATATGCACCACCAATGGGCACGATGTGATCTTCTCTTGAACCATAGATGTACACAGGCATGTCTAGCTTGCCAAGGTCAATTTGTTCACCGCACACCGTGACAGCACCCGGCGTGACAAATTTATTTTCCAAATAAGTATTGCGCAAATACCAGGCATAAAAAGGACCGGGCAAATTGGTGGAGTCGCTGTTCCAGTAAAGCAAGTCAAACGGCGGTGGTGATTCGCCTTTCAAATAATTGCCAACCACATAGTTCCACACCAAGTCGTTGGGGCGCAAGAAGCTGAAGGTAGAAGCCAAGTCTTGGCCTTTGAGCAAACCACCCTTGCCCATTTGCATTTCACGAAACTTCACGAAGTTTTCGTCAATGAAAACATCTAGGATGCCTGTGTCGGTAAAGTCAATGAGCGTGGTCAAAAATGTGGCACTGGCCACAGGTTTTTCACCGCGAGCTGCCAAGACAGCCAAGGCATTGCTCAAAATGGTGCCACCTACGCAAAAGCCCAAGGCATTGATTTGCTTGGCACCCGTGATGTGCTGAACTTCGCTGATGGCTTTGATGGCGGCATTTTCAATGTAGTCGTCCCACGACTTTTGCGCCATGCTTTCATCGGGGTTGCGCCAACTGACCACAAAGGTACGATGACCTTGACTGACTGCATAACGAATGAAGGAGTTGTTGGGCTGCAAATCAAGAATATAAAACTTGTTGATGCAAGGCGGCACCAACAAAAATGGTTTTTCGTAAACCTTGGCCGTAAGCGGTTTGTACTCAATCAATTGAAAATATTCATTTTCAAAAACCACAGCGCCTTCGGTGGTGGCCACGTTCTCTCCCACCACAAACTTGCTTTCGTCTGTCATGGACACATGACCTTGCTGCATGTCATGCAGCAAGTTTTGAATACCCTTTGCAAGACTTTCACCTTGCGTGTCAATGGCTTTCTTTTGCGCTTCTGCATTGAAGGCCAAGAAGTTGCTGGGTGCAGAAGCTGCAACCCATTGCTCAACTGCAAATTTGATTTTGTTTTGCGTGTGTTCGTCGGCCTCAATCGCATCAGCCAAACCCATGAGTGTTTTGGCATTGAGCAAATAAGCGCCCGCCGTGAAAGCAGCCATGGGGTTGGCAGTCCAAGCCTCACTTGAAAAACGGCGGTCCTTCATTTCATGCTTAGATTCAAGGCCATGGTTCCAAAGCGCCGTGGCTTCTTCTAAATAGGCGGCCTGTAATTCCTTTAACTTTTCCTGAGAAAAAGTAAGTTGCGGCACAGCATCTTGTGCAGGGGGCACAATACCGCCAAGGTCCATGGTTTGAAAAGTTTGCATGGCCTGACCCCAGCTCTTAGCCAAGTTTTCCTGAAACTCTTCGCCGGCGCGTGACCAAAATTCGTTTTGAGAATTTGTCATGTGCTCATCTCCTGTCATTGTTCAAATAAATACCCATGTACATCGTTGCAATTGCTTGGATTTACGTCGCGCTCATGATGAGCGTTGCCGAGGCCACCAACACAAATGGAACCGTCCTTGGAGGGATTGTCACCTTCATTCTTTACGGGATCCTTCCAACGGCCATAATTATTTACATCATGGACGCGCCCCGTCGCAAGAGGGTCAGATTGGCACTTGAGCAAGAAGCCTCAGAGAGGGCCAAGTCACAAAACGGCAACGAAACTCAGGCAAGCACGCCCAAGCCTTCCATCAATCCAGACCCTAAGCTGTAATCCAGATGTAAGCGGCCATGCGCCCCGAGCCGCCTTTGCGCACCGCATCGCGCCTGTGAGAGTGGTATTTGGATTCTTGGCGATAGGTGCACCAGACCAAGGAACTGTCGTTCCCGCAAATGACTTGAAAGCCTGCCGCTTTTAGCCGCCATCGCGCAAGCCCTGCCAAATCGGCCAAAAACTTACCATCACCCTGAGTCACAAAAAAGTCCTCGGGCCGCATTTTTTCAAGCGCTGGCGGTTGCTGTGAAATGAAAGCGTCAAGCACATCCTGCCCCACTTCAAACGCAGTGGGCCCAATACAGGGACCCAACCAAACCATACAGTCTTGTACGGAAAACCCATGCGCTGTTGCGCCTTGGGCCAGCGTCTCCACCACACCATGACCGTTGGCACCCGCAAGGCCACGCCATCCAGCATGCGCCGCGGCAACCCACTGGGCCTTGGGGTGGCACACCAAAATGGGCAAACAATCGGCCGCCATCATGGCGCACGCAATACCGCTTTGCGTGGTCCAAGCTACATCGCCCTCAAGCCCTGAAGGCGTCTGCGCTTCAATGGCCAACGCCTTCACACCATGCACTTGTTTGAGATAAACCGCAGGCACACCCATGGCACTTTCAACCAAGCCGCGGTTGACCAAGACTTGGCCAGGTTCATCGCCCGACATCAGGCCCAGGTTAAGAGATGACCAAGGCTCGGTTGAAACACCGCCTTCTCGGGTGGTCATGAGGGCCCGCACAAAGTGCGGTGCGGGCCATTCGGGTTTAAATCCGATCAAGCTTTTAGGCTGCGTCGGGGCAGGCAGAGGGTTGGGCTTTTTGGAAGGCGTCCAATTTCATGCAGGCATCGAAGGCCGCCATGGTCAGGGGCAAGCCATCAAAGCTGACCTCAAACCTCTTGCCATTGAAAATTTGGGGGACCAAGCAGCAATCGGCCAATGTGGGCGTATTGCCAAAACAATAGGTCGATTGGGGGCCTTGGGCCAACTGGCGTTCAAACGCCTCCAGTCCGTCTCTCACCCAGTGGCGGTACCAGGTGTTTTTCTGGTCTTCGCTCAAACCCAGTGTGGCGCTTAAATACTTGAGAACCCGAAGGTTGTTGATCGGGTGAATTTCGCAAGCAATCGATTGCGCCAAAGCGCGGACACGTGCTCTGTCCAATGCCTCCTTTGGCAACAATGCAGGCTCGGGGTGGGTTTCATCCAGGTATTCAATGATGGCCATGGACTGGCTCAGGTGCTCGCCATCCACCACCAAGTTAGGCACCAGATTGTCAGCGGCCACACTGCTGTAGGCGGCTTCCTTGTGTTCGCCCTTGCCAATGTGAACTGCGATATATTCATAGGGCAAGCCCTTCAAGTTCAGTGCAATTCGCACGCGAAATGACGCTGAGGAACGGAAGTAATTGTAAAGTTTCATAGGCATTAGCATAAACTGGAAACATGTCCGCCGACACCCTCCAACCTCATCTTCCCTGGATTGAAAGCCATTTGCCGCTGCCCCCTGTTGAAAACGCATGGGGTGAAGACACCGAGGCGCCAGGTTTGCTGGCAGCAGGCTCAGATTTAGGGGTTGAGCGGCTCTTAGAGGCCTATGCCAAAGGCGTGTTTCCTTGGTTCAATTCAGACCAGCCTGTGCTGTGGTGGAGCCCCGATCCCCGCATGGTGCTGCAAATCAAACACTTCAAGCTTCACCGATCTTTGCGAAAAACGCTGGCTCGGTATTCGGCACATCCTCAATTTGAATTGTGTTTTGACCGCGCGTTTGACGACGTGATTGAAGCTTGCGCTCAAAGCCCCAGAGAGGGTCAAAAAGGAACTTGGATCGTGCCACCCATGGTGGCGGCCTACAAAGCCTTGCACCGTGCAGGCTATGCCCACAGCGCTGAAACATGGCTTGATGGCCACTTGGTGGCAGGCCTCTACTTTGTTTGTATTGGCAAAGCTGTGTTTGGCGAATCCATGTTCAGCACGCTCAGTGACGGCTCCAAAATGGCACTTGCAGCTTTGGTTCATGTCTGCGAGCAACACAGCATTCAGGCCATTGATTGCCAGCAAAATACGGCGCATTTGGCCTCCATGGGCGCCAGCGAAATGACACGTACCGCCTTCTTAGCGCAAAGTGTGCCTGCCTTGCAACTCACTAGTCCTGACTGGAAAAATGCCCACATAGATTGGGATGTTTGGCGAACGGGCGCACCATGACACACCTCAAGGACCTGCCCTTTAGCACGCTGCAGTTTTATGCCACTGCGGCTTACCCTTGCAGTTATCTAGATGGCCGTGAAGCACGCTCTCAGGTAGCAACACCCAGTCATTTGATTCAAACCGATGTGTATTCGGACTTGGTCGAGCGTGGCTTTCGCAGAAGTGGCCTCTTTACCTACCGGCCCTATTGCGATGGCTGCCAAGCATGTGTGCCCATGCGCGTGCTGTGCAATGAATTCAAGCCCAACAAAAGTCAAAAGCGTGCGCTGAGAAAACATCAAAATTTGGTGGCGCGCGTTTCTAGATTGGGTTTTGAAAATGAGCATTACGACTTGTATTTGCGCTATCAAAACAGCCGCCATTCGGGCGGCGGTATGGACCAAGACAGCATTGAGCAATACAAGCAGTTTTTGCTTCAAAGTCGAGTCAATTCGAGGTTGGTTGAGTTCAGAGAAGCCTGTGCCACTGGCGAAGTGGGTGAACTCAAAATGGTCTGTATTGTCGATGTCCTGAACCAAGGGCTGTCTGCGGTGTACACCTTTTATGCCCCTGAGGAACACGCCAGTTACGGCACTTATGGCGTGCTTTGGCAAATTCAACAGGCCAAAGAGCTAGGGCTGCCTTACGTTTACATGGGCTACTGGATTGGTGCCAGCCCCAAAATGCAATACAAAGAACGCTTTGCGCCCTGCGAGAGCCTTCAAAATGACCAATGGAAGCCTCACCCTTCTCCGCGCTGACAAATTGGATCACCACAAAGCCAATTTCATCTTGTAAAATAAGATTTCACAAACAGCAGTAGGTTCAGTCCCATGAGAAAAGCTGAAGCACACCCGCCAGCAGCACCGACCATTCAAGTCATCGAGCGCTTGTTTTCACTGATGGATGTATTGGCCTCTAGAGAAGATGCTATTTCGCTCAAAGAGATCAGTGAAAAAACAGGCCTGCATCCATCCACCGCACACCGAATCTTGAACGACCTGACCATTGGCCGTTTTGTAGATCGTCCTGAGCCTGGCAGCTACCGGTTGGGCATGCGCATGTTAGAGCTGGGCAACCTGGTCAAGGCGCGCCTGAATGTGCGCGATGCAGCACTTGCTCCTATGCGTGATTTGCACAAACTGATCCAGCAACCAGTCAACTTGAGCATGCGACAGGGCGATGAAATTGTTTACATCGAGCGCGCTTTCAGCGAGCGTTCTGGCATGCAAGTGGTCCGAGCCATTGGCGGCCGTGCGCCTTTGCACCTGACGTCGGTCGGTAAGTTGTTTTTGTCTGTGGATGAGCCCATGAAGGTTCGAAGCTACGCCACGCGCACAGGCTTAAACGGTCAAACCAAAAACAGCATCACGCAGCTGCAAGTGCTTGAACGTGAACTGTCCAAGGTTCGCCAATATGGCATTGCGCGCGACAACGAGGAATTGGAATTGGGCGTGCGCTGTATTGCAGCAGGCATTTACGATGACCAGGGCAAACTGCTCGCGGGCCTTTCAATCTCAGCGCCCGCTGATCGAATTGACGAAGCTTGGTCGGCCAAGTTGCAAGCAACTGCCGAAGGAATTTCTCAAGCCCTTGGCTACAAAGATTGAGACTTTAGCCAGCCTTATCGGCTGACGCCACTTGACTGCGCGCATTTTGATTTTCGACCCAGCGTCGAACCCGCTCAGCATCTGCTATTCGGCTTAATTTGCCAGCAGAATCTAAAAACACCATGATGATTTTGCGACCCGCCACCTTGGTCTGCATGACCAAGCATTGCCCAGCTTCAGAGATGTAGCCCGTCTTTTGCAAACCGATGTCCCAGTTGGGGCTTTTAACCAGTCTATTGGTTGTGTTGTATTGAAGCGTTCTGCGGCCCACGGCCACCTCTCGACCAGGTGAAGTCGAGAGTTCGCGCAGCAAGGGCACGTCGTAAGCAGCACCGACCAGCACGGCCAAATCTGTGGCGCTGGATTGGTTGCGACTGGAAAGCCCAGTGGGTTCTACGTAATGTGTGGACGCCATGCCAAGGCCTTTAGCGCGCTCGTTCATGGCTTTCACAAACAAGGGCATGCCACCTGGATAAGTTCTGCCCAGTGCGTGTGCGGCGCGATTTTCACTGGCCATCAAGGCCAGGTGCAACAAGTCACCGCGGCTAAGTACCGAACCCACAGCCAAGCGCGACGTACTGCCCTTTTCGGTGTCCACATCATCTTGGGTGATGGTGATCATTTCGCTTTGAACCAAGTTGGCATCGCTAATCACCAAACCTGTCATGAGTTTGGTCAGTGATGCGATGGGCAAGACAGCCATGTCGTTCTTGCGAATTAAAACTTCATGTGTATCTTGATCAATGACAAGTGCCACGCTGGAGCGTAAATCGAGAAGGTCACCACCTTGGTGTAAACCGGCAATGCGGCCAAAAGAAGGACGGGTGTCTGTGGCCTTTTGCTTGACGGATTGACGCGGTTTTTGAGTGTTTTTGGCTGTGGCTTTGGGTGAAGCTTTGGCTGTGTTTTGTGCGGAAACCACCGGTTTTTTGGCTGCCACAGGTTTTCGCGAGTTTTCGTTGTCTGCCGCGTAGGTTGAAAGTGACATCAAGGCCATGATGCACAAAGGCAAACAAGGCTTGAAAACACGGCAGGAAATCAGGCGATTTAGTGGGTTCAAAGTAATACTTTCGAGGCTCAAAGTCATTCGGAATTTGGCGCATGTCACAGAAACTCCCGTCAGTGTACCAAAATAAAAAACTTGCGCAAGATCAACACCTTGCGCAAGCTTCTTGAGGACCTTGTTCAGTCTTGGCTTTGAAGCACTCAGCCCTGAGCTGCCACCCTGTCTGCTTTGCTTTGCAGTTTATTCAAAGCACTCAAATAGGCTTTTGCCGAGGCCACAATGATGTCGGGGTCTGAGCCTACGCCATTGACCACACGGCCGCTGTTTTGCAAGCGAACCGTGACTTCGCCTTGGCTTTCGGTCGATCCGCTGATGGCGTTCACAGAATAAAGCACCATTTCCGCACCGCTTTCCACGATGGATTCAATGGCTTTGAGGGATGCATCGACGGGACCATTGCCATCCGATTTGCCACGAACTTCTTTGCCGCTGACGGTAAAAACAATGGCGGCGCTGGGTCGCTCGCCTGTTTCGCTGTGTTGCGACAAAGATACAAAGGCGTACTGCTCTTTATCGTGGGTGACGCTTTCTTCACTGACCAAGGCCAAGATGTCCTCGTCAAAAATTTCGCTTTTGCGGTCTGCCAATTCTTTGAAACGGGTAAAGGCCGCATTCAACTCGGTTTCACTTTCGAGCACCACACCCAGCTCTTGCATGCGTTGTTTGAAGGCGTTGCGGCCACTTAATTTACCCAGCACAATTTTGTTGGCTGACCAGCCCACATCTTCTGCACGCATGATTTCGTAGGTGTCGCGCGCTTTAAGCACGCCATCTTGGTGAATACCTGAGGCATGTGCAAAGGCATTGGCACCCACCACTGCCTTGTTAGGCTGAACGACAAAGCCTGTGGTCTGGCTCACCATGCGACTGGCCGCCACGATGTGGACGGGGTCGATGTTCATCTCTAAACCAAAGTAGTCTTTGCGCGTTCTGACGGCCATGACAATTTCTTCCAAAGAACAATTGCCTGCCCGCTCACCCAAGCCATTGATGGTGCATTCAACCTGACGTGCACCGCCCAACTTCACACCTGCCAAACTGTTGGCCACAGCCATGCCCAAGTCGTTGTGGCAATGCACAGACCAAATGGCTTTGTCGGAATTTGGAATTCGTTCGCGAAGTGTTTTGATGAACTGACCATACAACTCTGGCACAGCGTAACCAACGGTGTCGGGCACGTTGATGGTGGTTGCGCCTTCATCAATGACAGCTTCTAAAATTTTGCACAAGAAATCCATGTCGCTTCGGTAGCCATCTTCTGGGCTGAACTCGACGTCTCCGACCAAATTGCGGGCAAACCTGACGGACTGTTTGGCTTGCTCGAAAACCTGGTCGGGCGTCATGCGGAGTTTCTTTTCCATGTGCAATTCAGAGGTCGCAATGAAGGTATGGATGCGCCCGCTGTTGGCGCCCTTCAAGGCTTCTGCTGCACGCGAAATATCGCGGTCGTTGGCACGCGAAAGTGAGCAGATGGTGGAATCTTTGATGGCATTGGCAATGGCCTGAACCGCCTCAAAGTCACCATTGGAGCTGGCTGCAAAACCGGCTTCGATCACGTCAACGCGCAATCGCTCTAATTGACGCGCAATGCGCAGCTTTTCGTCACGGTTCATGGAAGCACCTGGCGACTGCTCACCATCACGCAATGTCGTGTCAAAAATAATCAATTTATCGGCCATGTTTCACTCCTGGTTTTCAAACTTCAAAAAAGCGACTCTGAAATAAAAAAAGCCCGCTGCGTTTGGCATACGGGCTTGTTGGGAAACTGAACAGCGTGCGCTATACATCCCGCCCGTGAGGCGTCAGTAGTAGAGCTAGCAAATTCGTTTTCATGCAAATACTGTATCACAACTTTTAGAAAACGTCATTACTGGTGAAGCCCGCGCTCATCAGGGTCTTCTGTGGAAGTGCTGATGACGCTGGTTTGCTCGCCTTTAAAACGGCGCCAACCATAAAGAACATAGCCACTCAGCCCATATAGGACAAACAAGCCAAACAAAACCATAGGGGGGTGAATGTTGACTGCCGCAATGCCCAAGGCAATGAGCACAATGACCACAAAGGGCACGCTCTGCTTCATGCTGACATCTTTGAAGCTGTAAAAAGGCACGTTGGTGACCATGGTGAGCCCTGAAAACAACGCCACCACAAACATGGGCCAGGCCATGGTTGTGGCCGCAACTTCGGCATCGGTCATGATGGAGATGAAGCCCATGACCAAGGCAGCTGCCGCAGGCGACGGCAGTCCTTGGAAAAATCTTTTATCGACCACGGCCGTGTTGACATTGAACCTGGCCAAGCGCAATGCAGCGCAAGCACAGTAGACAAAGGCTGCAATCCAACCCCAACGCCCCAACCCTTTGAGCGACCACTCGTATGCAATCAGGGCAGGCGCAGCACCAAAGGAGACCATGTCGGACAAAGAGTCCATCTGTTCTCCGAAGGCGCTTTGGGTGTTGGTCATGCGCGCCACACGACCGTCTAAGCTGTCGAGCACCATGGCACAGAAGACGCCAATGGCGGCCATGTCAAAACGGCCGTTCATGGCCATCACGATGGCGTAAAAGCCACCGAACAAGGCCGCCAACGTGAAGAGATTAGGCAACACGTAAATTCCCTTTCGGGGCTTACGCGGTTGACTGCTCAACTCTACGTCGTCGGAATTTTCTAAACCATCGTGCATGCGAGCTTTCGTTCAGTTGAAGCGGATGCCGAAATCAGTTGCGTGTTTTGTCAACCAACTTGTTTTTGGCAATCCAAGGCATCATAGAGCGCAATTGTGCGCCAACGACTTCAATGGAGTGCTCAGAGGTCAAACGACGGCGTGCGGTCATGCTTGGGTAGTTGGTGCGGCCTTCCAAGATAAACATCTTGGCGTACTCACCGGTTTGAATGCGTTTCAAGGCAGTGCGCATGGCTTCGCGTGATTGCTCGTTGATGATTTCAGGGCCTGTGACGTACTCGCCATACTCTGCATTGTTAGAGATGGAGTAGTTCATATTGCCGATGCCGCCTTCGTAAATGAGGTCGACAATGAGTTTCAACTCGTGCAGGCACTCGAAGTAAGCCATCTCTGGTGCATAGCCGGCTTCGACCAAAGTTTCATAACCCATCTTGATGAGTTCAACAGCGCCGCCGCACAACACAGCTTGCTCGCCGAACAAGTCGGTTTCGGTTTCTTCTTTGAAGTTGGTTTCAATGATGCCAGCCTTGCCGCCACCGTTGGCCATGGCGTAGCTGAGTGCCAATGCACTGGCTTTGCCGCTTCTGTCTTGGTGCACTGCCACCAGGTGGGGCACGCCGCCGCCTTGTGTGTAAGTGTTGCGAACTGTGTGGCCTGGGGCCTTAGGTGCGACCATCCAAACGTCAAGGTCTTCGCGGGGAATCACTTGGTTGTAATGAACGTTGAAGCCGTGTGCAAATGCCAAAGAAGCACCCTTTTTGATATTGGGCTCTACATCGTTTCGGTACACGTCGGCAATTTGTTCATCGGGTAACAAAATCATGACCACGTCGGCCGCTTTCACAGCAGTAGCCACTTCCATGACTGTGAGTCCCGCCTTTTCTACTTTAGGCCAGCTTGCGCCGTTTTTGCGCAAACCCACAACCACTTTCACGCCACTGTCGTTTAAGTTTTGTGCGTGTGCGTGGCCTTGTGAGCCGTAGCCAATGATGGCCACTGTTTTGCCTTTGATGACACTGAGGTCACAGTCTTTGTCGTAAAACACTTTCATGGGTTCTCTCCTTCAAAAATCGATTAAAAAATTTTGGTTTAGGCGCGCAAAATGCGCTCACCCCGACCAATGCCGCAGGCACCAGTACGGACTGTTTCAAGAATGGCGCTGCGGTCAAGGGCTTCCAAAAACGCATCGTTTTTGGATTGGTCGCCCGTCAGTTCCACGATGTAGCTTTTGTCGGTGACATCAATCACGCGACCACGGAAGATATCGGCCATGCGCTTCATCTCTTCACGTTCTTTGCCCACAGCGCGCACCTTGACCAGCATGAGTTCACGCTCGGTGTAGGCGCCTTCTGTGAGGTCAACCACTTTGACCACTTCAATGAGGCGGTTGAGGTGCTTGGTAATTTGCTCAATGACGTCGTCAGAGCCAGCCGTTTGGATGGTCATGCGAGACAAGCTGGGGTCTTCGGTGGGCGCCACACTGAGCGACTCAATGTTGTAGCCACGGGCAGAGAACAAACCCACCACGCGCGATAGCGCGCCAGGTTCGTTTTCAAGTAAGACTGCGATGATGTGTTTCATGTGCGATTCCTCTTTTTGCCGCCCTCCCCTGCACAAGGTAATGTGCAAGCTTGGCGGTCAATAGATTCTTCTCAAAGGTTCAAATTAATTTCAAAATGTGCTTAGAGGTCTTCAGGGCTTAGAAGCATTTCTGTAATGCCCTTGCCTGCTTGAACCATGGGGAACACGTTTTCGGTGGGATCGGTGCGAAAGTCCATGAACACCGTGCGATCTTTCAGTTTGCGGGCTTCGCGCAGGGCGGGCTCGACATCTTCGGGGCGCTCAATGAGCATGCCCACATGGCCATAGGCTTCGGCCAACTTCACAAAGTCGGGCAGGGCATCCATGTAGCTGTGGCTGTAACGGCCGGAGTATTCAATTTCTTGCCACTGGCGAACCATGCCCAAATAGCGGTTATTCAAAGACAAAATTTTGATAGGGGTGTTGTATTGCAAACACGTGGAAAGCTCTTGAATGCACATTTGCACCGAGCCTTCACCCGTCACGCAAAATACTTCGGAATCTGGCTTGGCCAACTTGATGCCCATGGCATAGGGAATGCCCACTCCCATGGTGCCCAAGCCGCCTGAATTGATCCAACGACGGGGTTCGTTGAATTTGTAATATTGGGCAGCCCACATTTGGTGTTGGCCTACGTCAGACGTGACATAAGCATCAGCATCTTTGGTCAGGTTGTACAAAGTTTGAATGACCTTTTGCGGCTTGATAACCTCTGTGTTTTCGCTGTCGTACTGCATGCAATTGCGTTGGCGCCAGCCGTCGATGGTGGACCACCAAGCACCCAGTGCATGGCTGTCGGGTTTGAGGCCCGACTCTTTGATCATGGCAATGAGTTCGATCAGAACATCTTTGACATCGCCCACAATGGGGACATCGACCTTCACACGCTTGGAAATGCTGGAAGGGTCAATGTCAATGTGAATGATCTTGCGCTCGTTTTGTGCAAAGTGTTTGGGATTGCCAATGACGCGGTCGTCAAAGCGCGCGCCCACAGCCAGCAACACATCAGAGTGCTGCATGGCGTTGTTGGCTTCCCATGTGCCGTGCATGCCGAGCATGCCCAAAAATTTAGGGTCGGTCGCGGGATAAGCGCCCAAGCCCATGAGGGTGTTGGTCACGGGGTAACCCAACATGTCGACCAACTGGCGCAGCTCTGCTGAGGCATTGCTTAAGAGCACGCCGCCGCCCGTGTAAATGTAGGGCCGCTTGGCGGCCATCAACAATTGAAGCGCCTTGCGAATTTGTCCACTGTGGCCTTTGCGCACAGGGTTGTAGGAGCGCATTTCAACTGTTTCTGGGTACCCGTGGTAGGGTACTTTGTTGAATGAAACATCTTTGGGAACATCGACCACCACCGGGCCAGGCCGGCCACTGCGTGCGATGTGAAATGCCTTTTTCATGATCAAGGCCATGTCGCGGGCATCTTTGACCAAGAAGTTGTGCTTCACGATGGGGCGCGTAATGCCCACGGTGTCGCACTCTTGGAAAGCATCGAGACCAATGGCGGCAGTAGGCACTTGGCCACTGATAATGACCATGGGAATGCTGTCCATGTAGGCCGTTGCAATGCCGGTCACTGCATTGGTGAGGCCGGGGCCAGATGTGACCAAAGCAACACCGACATCGCCCGTGGCGCGGGCATAGCCGTCGGCCGCATGCACAGCCGCCTGCTCGTGACGAACCAAGACGTGCTGAATGGTGTCTTGCTTGAAGAAAGCGTCGTAGATGTGCAGGACGGCACCTCCTGGGTAACCCCAGATGTACTTGACGTTCTCGGCTTGAAGGGCTTTAACTAGAATTTCGCCACCGCGCAAATCGATGGGCGAGGAAGAGGTCGCTGCACTGTTGGCAGCTGTGGCGGCACTGGCCATTTCAGCTTTGGAGATTTCCATATTCAACCTTTGTGAATTTCTCTAACGAAAAACCTTGGGTGCTCTTTTGCGGGACTCTTTTGAAGTCGCATCAGAACTTAAGACCACCAACATGAGCCTGTGCATGTGAGCACCTTGGCCGGATGGTGATCCGTTTGCGTTTTTTCAATTGCAACCCAACATTATAGAGGCCAGAATGCCATAATCCAAACGCACAAAAATTGAGTGCCGTATTTGGTTCCTTACTTTGGCCACAGAACAAGAACTCTCAGATTTCCTTAAAAACACGGAGAAGCGCGCCTTCAAACGCACGCTGTACCACGTGCGCAACGATGAATCTGCCTTGGACATTGTGCAAGACAGCATGATCAAGCTGGCCACCCACTACGGCGACAAACCCCAAGCCGAACTGCCTTTGCTGTTTCAGCGTATTTTGTCCAATACCACCCTAGATTGGTTCAGAAGACAAAAAACCCGCAACGCCCTTTTCTCCAATATGAGCGACTTTGGCACCGATGCCGACGGTGACGATTTGGACTTTTTGGAAAACTTAGGGGGTCTGAGCGAACCCGGATTGGGCGAAAGTGCAGAAGATTTGACCCAACGTACACAAATATTTCACCAAATTGAGGCAGAAATACAAGAATTGCCGCCTCGTCAACGCGAAGCCTTCCTGCTGCGTTATTGGGAGGAGATGAACCTTTCTGAGACGGCAGTTGCCATGGGATGCACCGAAGGCAGCGTCAAAACTCACTGTTCTCGGGCTGTTCAGGCGCTGAGTAAAGCACTTCGCGCCAAAGGATTTAACAAATGAAAACGAACGCCAAACCAGACATGCACAGAATTGACCAAGTGGGCCGGGCTATCTCGCGCCGCTTCAATGAGCATGCCGCAGACCTGCCGCACGACATTACAGAGCGCTTGCGTGTGGCCCGAATGCAGGCCCTTGCTCAGCGCAAACCAGAGCCTATTCGCATTTTTGTACCTCAGTTGGCCACTGCCGGCGGACCTGGCATGGCCAGTTCCGACGAAGGATTAAATCTCTGGAGCCGTTTGGCGTCTGCCCTGCCCCTCATTGTTTTGCTGTTTGGCTTGGCCACCATTCATATTTTTCAAAACGAGCTCCGCGCCAATGAGGTAGCCCTGCTTGATGCCGAACTTCTCATTGACGACCTTCCTCCAGCGGCCTACACCGACCCCGGGTTCTTGATCTTTTTGAAGTCCAACCCCCTCGAATCAAAGGCGCCCGATTGATCCCTTCGAGTTTGATGGCCGGCTTTCTCGCTGTCGTTTTGTGTACGGCAGTCACAGGCGCGTTCGCTCAATCTACTCAGGCTAACGCCATTCATTCTCCAGCTTCACCCTCGGCGGCACCCACTTCCGCTTCAAATTCATCTTGGCAAAATTTGAAGGGTGCGCAAAAAAAAGCCTTGGCGCCTTTGGCGCCTCATTGGGCGCAAATAAGCCCCGCCCAAAGAAATAAATGGTTGGCCATGTCAAACAACTTTGACAATTTGTCCAACAAAGAACAAGCCATCCTGCACGAAAGAATGGCAGAGTGGTCATCTCTCAGTCCCAAGCAAAGAGCACAAGCCAGGCTGAATTTCAATCAGACCAAAACCCTGGACGCCGACGCCAAAAAAACGCAATGGGAGGCCTATCAAGCCCTCAGCCCTGAAGATAAGAAAAAACTGGCAGCCCAGCAAACCACGGGCATTCAAGGCGCAGCCACAGCATTTCAGGCCCCATCACCCCACAAAATCATTCCTTTGCCAGGCAAGTCCATACCAGCTGAAGCGGCCAACAAATCCACCACCAGCATCGTGATCGACAAGAAAACCCTATTGCCCACCGTTGTGGCCATCCCTGAGGGTACTTGAGTTGAGTGATTCACCTTTGATGCCTGAAGATTCTGTCGATTCAAGCACTGATAGCCCGCTCATTTTCACCACCCCTTCACTGGCACGCCGCATGGCCTGCTGGTTTTATGAGGGCATGTTGCTGTTTGGCGTGATTTTCTTGGCTGGCTATTTGTTTGGCACCCTCAGCCAAACAAAGCACGCCTTAGACAACCGCCATGGCCTGCAAGCTTTCTTGTTCCTTATTTTTGCCATTTACTTCACTTGGTTATGGTCCAAGGGTCAAACACTTGCCATGAAGACTTGGCACATCAAAGTGTTAGATGCCTCTGGCCAACCACTGACTCAGTCTCGGGCATTGCTCAGGTACTTTCTAAGCTGGGTGTGGTTTTTACCGCCCATTGTTGCGGCCATTCCGTTTCAATTGCCTGCGCAAGTCGTTGGGTTGCTGGTCCTGGTTTGGGTTTTTGTTTGGGCCCTCTCAAGCAAATTCCAATTGCGTGGACAATATTGGCATGACGTCTGGGCTGGAACGCAGCTGGTAGATGTTCAAAAGAAAACCTGAAATTCATCGCCCTCCTAGTTTCATGACCATTGACCATGTGAATCCCCAAAAGGCTCGAAAGGGCCTGTCGCGCATTTTCCATGCGGGTGGCTATTCCATTGCGGGGCTCAAAGCCGGATGGGGCGAAACCGCATTTCGCCAAGAAGCCTTGCTTGCCATCTTTCTCATTCCTGCCGCCTTTTGGCTCGGACAAACATGGGTAGAGGTTTCCTTGTTGTGTGGCTCCGTTATTTTTGTCATGGTGGTCGAGCTGTTAAACACCGGCATTGAAACGGCCATCGACCGAATTGGCACTGAATGGCATGCGCTGTCCAAGCGGGCCAAGGACATGGGCAGTGCTGCTGTGCTGCTCAGCCTTTTTCTCTGCTTGGGTATTTGGTCTGCTGCTATTTGGAAATACATCCATGGCTGATCCTCTTTTTTCAATTTGTGTTTACTGCGGCTCCAAGCCTGGCGATGAGCCCGCCTTTGCTGAATCTGCCCAACAAGTGGGGCAATGGATTGCGCAACACGGCGGACAACTTGTGTACGGTGGTGGCAGAAACGGGTTGATGGGCATCGTGGCCGATGCCACCCTGGCTGCGGGCGGCCGGGTGGTGGGCGTCATACCGCGCGCCTTGGTTGAGAATGAATGGGCCCACACGGGCTGCACCGAATTGCATGTGGTGGAAACCATGCACGATCGCAAAAGAATGATGGCAGAACGCGCCGATGCATTCATTGCCTTGCCAGGTGGCATCGGCACCTTTGAAGAGTTTTACGAAGTTTGGACTTGGCGCCAGTTGGGCTACCACAACAAGCCCATTGGCCTGCTCAACCTGAATGGCTTCTACAACCCTATGCTGACTTTTTTAAGAAGCGTGGTGAAGCACCAGTTTGTAGGGCCATGGCAAATGGATTTAATCCAAACAGACAGCGATGCTCTTAAATTGTTGCCCAGCTTGATTCAAGCTGCGGGCATGCCAACACCGTTCTTAAGTCAAGCCATTTAGAACATCAAAACTTAAACAGCGTCGTCGTCAACTTCGCCTGTGCGAATGCGAACGACGCGCTCGACTGAAGTGATAAAGATTTTGCCGTCGCCAATTTTACCTGTGCGTGCGGCTTTCACAATGGCGTCAACGCAGCTTTCTACGTCGCCATCTTTGACTGCCACTTCAACTTTCACCTTGGGCAAAAAATCGACCACATACTCGGCGCCGCGGTACAACTCTGTGTGGCCTTTTTGACGACCGAATCCCTTGACTTCCGTCACAGTAAGTCCTGTCACGCCACATTCAGCAAGCGCTTCACGCACTTCTTCGAGTTTGAAGGGTTTGATGATGGCTGTGATTTGTTTCATGAGTCAGGTCCAGTCTGAAAAAATTAAGCTCGAAATCGATTGGTAATAGGATAACGCCAATCTTTGCCAAAACTGCGGTGTGTGACACGAATTCCCACAGGAGATTGTCGGCGCTTGTATTCGTTAAGTTTAATCAAACGGGTGACTTTCTCAACGTCTGAGCGATCAAAACCATCTGCCACCAAGGCTTGGATGCCTTCGTCGTTCTCCATGTACCTTTGTACGATGGCATCTAAGACTTCATAAGGCGGCAAACTGTCTTGGTCTTTTTGGTCCGCCCTCAATTCAGCGCTGGGCGGGCGGGTGATGATTCTCTCGGGTATGGGATTGCGGCCAGTGCCATAAGGATCATTTTGATTGCGCCACTCGGCCAACTTGAAGACTTGTGTTTTGACAACATCCTTGATGACCGCAAAACCACCCGCCATGTCCCCATACAAGGTGCAATAACCAGTGGCCATTTCACTCTTGTTGCCGGTGGTCAGCACAATGGCGCCCGTTTTATTGGACATGGCCATGAGCAGCGTACCGCGAACACGTGCCTGAATATTTTCTTCGGTGGTATCTTCTGCCAAACCTTTGAATTGGTCTGACAAAGCCAATTTGAAACCCTCAAACAATGGCGCAATGGCGATTTCGTCGTAACGCACACCCAAGCGTTTCACCATCTCTCGCGAATCGATCCAACTGATGTCAGCGGTATAGGGCGACGGCATCATGACAGCATGTATGTTGTCTGCACCCAAGGCGTCAACGGCCAGCGCCAGCACCAAGGCGGAATCAATGCCCCCAGAAAGCCCCAAGATGGCGCCTGGAAAACCGTTCTTGCCTAAATAGTCGCGAATGCCCAAGACCAATGCGTGCCAAAGGTCTTCTTCCCAAGCCTTGCTTGCGGACACCTCAGTGCCAGAAATTTGCAGACCCTCAAGACCTTGATTATTTTGAACCTTGATGGTTTGCAAACACTCTTGAAATGCGGGCGCTCTGGCGACAACTTCTGCCTTGGCATTGAGCGCAAAAGACCGCCCTTCAAAAATGACTTCGTCTTGGCCACCCACCAAATGCGCATAGACCAATGGCAAGCCGCACTCTTGCACCCGTTGGCCCATTTGAACCTCACGCTCAAGCCCCTTGCCCACATGGAAGGGAGACGCATTCAACACCAGCAACAACTGTGCGCCTGCATTGCGTGCACTTTGCGCAGGCGCTTCAAACCATGCATCCTCACAGATCAACAAGCCCATTTTCAGGCCGTCGACTTCAAAGACACAGGGCTCATGCCCCTGTGTGAAATACCGACGCTCGTCAAACACTTGGTAATTGGGCAATTCTTGTTTGGCGTAGGAGGCAATCACCTGCCCCTCGCACAAGACACTGGCTCGGTTGAAGCGCTTTGTGACGGAGACGCTGCGGCTTTGAATGCCGCCGCCCTCAGGATGCCCCACCACCACGTGCAAACCTTTTAACCCAGCCAACTCGCGGGCCACTGTTTTCAGGGCATCATCGCAGGCATCCATGAAAGCTGGTCGAAGCAGAAGGTCTTCTGCGGCATAGCCACAAATGGCCAGCTCAGGGGTGATCAAGACCTTTGCGCCTTGGTCGTAAGCTGTGCGAGCGGCTTCGATGATTCTGCGGGCGTTGCCCGGCATATCGCCGACGACGAAGTTGAGTTGGGCTATACAAAGTTGAAGGGTCATACAGGTGAAGGAATTCAATTCCAACAATTATGTCATTGAGGTGCAAGGTTCGATGCGCAATGTTTCGGCGCAGGACTGGGATGCGTTGCTTGAAGCCCAAACCGAGCCCACCCCCTTCATGCGCCACGCCTATTTGAGCGCCATGGAAGAAAGTGGCTCGGCCTCAGCAAATTCGGGTTGGAAATTGCAGCTTGTCACCCTTCGACATGCCTTGTCGCCGCAGGCAGGCCAATTGGCGGGTGCTGCGGTTTTGTACATCAAGCCCCATTCTTATGGGGAATATGTGTTCGATTGGGCTTGGGCAGATGCCTACCAAAGGCATGGTTTGAACTACTACCCCAAAGCTGTATCTGCTGTGCCGTTCACGCCAGTTCCTGGCTCACGCTTGTTGGCCGACTCAAGTCAAAGCCAATCTGCCCTGCTGTCGGCCATGGTTGAGCTGGCCCAAAATGAAGATTGGTCTTCTTTGCACTTGTTGTTTTTGTCAAACGATGACCTTCACGTGACTGAAACGGCAGGTTGGCTAAGCCGTCATACCGTTCAATTTCATTGGCACAACGCAGCTTACTTAGACTTTGATGATTTTCTGAAGGCTTTGAATCAAGAGAAACGCAAAAAAATAAAGCAAGAGCGACGCAAAGTGGCTGAGGCAGGTGTGGTTTTCAAAGCCTTTGAGGGCGTTCAAATTCAAAGCGCCGACTGGGATTTCTTTTACCAATGTTATGCCCAGACCTATTTCGAGCATGGCAACGCACCGTATTTAAACCGTGATTTTTTTCAGCGCATGCAAGACACCATGCCCGAAAACTGGGTGCTATTCATTGCAGAAAAAAATGGCCAGCGCATGGCCTGCAGCCTGATCGGCTTGGGCAACAACGTCGCCTATGGTCGCTATTGGGGCGCCTTAGAGCGTGTCGATTGTTTGCACTTTGAGGCCTGCTACTACCAGCCCATTGCGTGGTGCATTGCCAAGGGCGTAGAACGGTTTGAAGGGGGTGCGCAAGGCGAGCACAAAATGGCGCGCGCCCTGCTGCCAGTCAAGGCCAACAGCGCGCATTGGCTTGCTCACCCGGGCTTTGCCGATGCGGTTGAAAAATATTTGGAAAAAGAAGGCCACGGCGTGGCGGCCTATTTGGAAAACTTGGAAGGCCGATCGCCCCTCAAGGCGAAGTGATCGGCTTTTGGGTTTAATTAGGCGTTTTCTTTTTGGTAGTTGGCAATGCCATCCAAGATTTCTTTCTTGGCGGCTTCTGGGCCTTCCCAGCCAATAATTTTGACCCATTTGCCCACTTCCAAATCTTTGTAATGCTCAAAGAAGTGCGCAATGGTTTTCAAACGAAGTGGGTTTAAGTCTTCAGGTTTTTGCCATTGGGTGTAGATGGACAAAATTTTGTCTGTGGGCACGGCCAAAACTTTGCCGTCTTCGCCCGCTTCGTCTTCCATTTTCAAAATGCCAATGGCTCGGCAGGGAACGACAACGCCAGGAATCAGCGGCACTGGAGTAATGACCAACACATCCACAGGGTCACCATCACCGCTGATGGTTTTAGGCACATAGCCGTAGTTGGTGGGGTAATGCATCGATGTACTCATGAATCGATCGACAAAAATGGCGCCAGTGGCTTTGTCGACTTCGTATTTCACAGGGTCGGCGTTCATCGGGATTTCGATGATGACGTTGAATTCTTGGGGTACTTTGCTACCAGGGGTGACGTTGTCTAGGGACATTTTTCTGAAAACTTAAAGAGTTGATGAGAATCTAAGAACCTTAGGATTAACCCCGATTTTACTTTCACGGGGCTTGCTTCTTCTGGTTATTGCCCTTTTAATGCTTTAGTTGGCCAATCGACTCCCAGTGGGAGCGAGGAAGCAACGCAGGGAGGTGCTCCCAGAGCGTTGCACCTCCTTCTAGCTGTAAAAACTAAGGAGATTGATATATGACAGGCAATTCAGCGTTGATTTTGGCGCTAGTTTGTGGACTGATCGCTGTGATTTATGGCGTTTGGGCTCGCAGTTGGATTTTGGCCCAAGACCCTGGCAATGCAAGGATGCAAGAAATTGCAGCCGCCATTCAAGCGGGTGCAGCGGCTTATCTGGCCAGACAATATAAAACCATTGCCATCGTAGGCGTCGTCTTGGCCATCCTCATGGGTGTGTTCCTAGACAGTTTGACCGCCATTGGCTTTGTCATTGGCGCCGTTCTCTCGGGTGCCTGTGGTTTCATTGGCATGAACATCTCAGTTCGAGCCAATGTGCGAACCGCGCAAGCGGCTACCAAGGGCATTGGCCCTGCCCTTGACGTTGCATTCCGCGGCGGTGCCATTACCGGCATGCTGGTCGTAGGTTTAGGTCTACTGGGCGTCACGGGCTTTTACTGGTTCTTGGCTGGCAATGGCAACCTTACCCCAAACGTCAAGTTGTCCGTCATCTTGAACCCGCTCATTGGCTTTGCCTTTGGTTCATCCCTTATTTCCATCTTCGCCCGTTTGGGCGGCGGCATCTTTACCAAAGGTGCTGACGTGGGTGCCGACTTGGTCGGTAAGGTTGAAGCCGGCATTCCAGAAGATGACCCTCGCAACCCCGCCGTGATTGCCGACAACGTGGGCGATAACGTGGGCGATTGCGCCGGTATGGCGGCCGACTTGTTTGAAACCTATGCGGTCACCTTGATTGCCACCATGGTGTTGGGCTCGCTGCTCATCGCTGGTGCGCCTGGCAATGCGGTCATGTACCCCCTCGCCTTGGGTGCTGTGTCCATCATTGCTTCCATCATTGGCTGCTTCTTTGTCAAAGCGACACCTGGCATGGTCAATGTGATGCCCGCCTTGTACAAAGGTTTGGCCATTGCGGGCGGCTTGTCCTTGGTTGCGTTCTATTTCGTCACGATGTGGATCATGCCGGACAATGCCATTTCGGCCAGCGGTAGCCAAATGAAGTTGTTCGGTGCTTGCGCTGTCGGCTTGGTTTTGACGGCCGCCTTGGTTTGGATAACTGAGTTTTACACCGGTACCCAATACAGCCCTGTACAGCACATTGCACAAGCCTCCACAACCGGTCATGGCACCAACATCATTGCCGGCTTGGGCGTTTCCATGCGCTCCACCGCTTGGCCCGTGATTTTTGTGTGCATTGCCATTTTGGCGTCCTACAAATTGGCTGGCTTGTACGGCATTGCCGTGGCGGCCATGTCCATGCTTTCCATGGCCGGCATTGTGGTGGCTTTGGACGCGTACGGCCCTATTACCGATAACGCCGGTGGAATTGCCGAAATGGCCGAACTGCCAAGTAGCGTGCGCGACATTACAGACCCCTTGGACGCTGTTGGCAACACCACCAAAGCCGTGACCAAAGGCTATGCCATTGGCTCAGCCGGTTTGGCTTCCTTGGTCTTGTTTGCCGACTACACCCACAAACTTGAAAGCTATGGCAAGGCCATTTCATTTGACTTGTCCGACCCTATGGTCATTGTGGGCTTGTTCATTGGTGGCCTCATTCCTTACTTGTTTGGCGCCATGGCCATGGAGGCCGTTGGCCGCGCTGCGGGTGCTGTGGTGGTGGAAGTTCGCCGCCAGTTCAGCGAAATCAAGGGCATCATGGAAGGCACTGCCAAGCCAGAATACGGCCGCGCTGTTGACATGCTGACCACTGCGGCCATCAAAGAGATGGTCATTCCTAGTTTGCTGCCTGTGGTGGTGCCGGTGGTGGTGGGCTTAATTTTGGGTCCCAAAGCGCTGGGCGGCCTGCTGATGGGAACCATTGTGACCGGCTTGTTTGTGGCCATTTCCATGTGTACCGGCGGCGGTGCTTGGGACAACGCCAAGAAGTACATCGAAGACGGCCATCACGGCGGCAAAGGCTCGGAGGCTCACAAAGCCGCTGTGACCGGTGACACCGTGGGTGACCCCTACAAAGACACAGCCGGCCCTGCCATCAATCCGTTGATCAAGATCATCAACATTGTGGCTTTGCTGATCGTACCTTTGATGATGCAATTCCACGGCTAAATTAGCCCTCCCAAACAAAGCCCGTTCATGGCAACATGTTCGGGCTTTTTTACGCGCAAAATACGCTTATGCAACTCAACTTCATTCACAACCAATCGGTGGCCAGCCAGACGGGGCAAACTATTCCCGTGATTGACCCTTCTGATGGCCAAGTTTTTGATCACATTCAACGCAGCGCGGCCGCTGACATTGACCAAGCGGTACAGTCGTCTCGGCAATGCTTTGAGGGTCCTTGGGCCAAGATCAATGCGGCTGAGCGGGGGCGTTTGCTCATGGCCCTTTCACGCAAAGTGGCCGAGCATGCAGACGAGCTCATGCAGCTTGAGCAACGCGACTGCGGCAAGCCCACACAACAAGCCATGGCTGACGCCCGTGCCTTGGTTCGTTACTTTGAATACTACGCCGGCGCTTGCGATAAGTTTCATGGCGAAACCATTCCCTATCAAAATGGTTACAGCGTTCTCACATGGCGCGAACCCCACGGCGTGACAGGGCATATCGTGCCTTGGAATTACCCCATGCAAATTTTTGGTCGCTGCGTAGGTGGGGCTTTGGCTGCGGGCAATGTCTGTGTGGTCAAACCTGCAGAGGATGCTTGCTTGAGCTTGATTCGCGTGGCGCAATTGGCAGCCGAAGTGGGTTTTCCCGCTGGTGCGATCAACATCGTGACGGGCTATGGACACGAAGTAGGCGATGCACTGGCCAAACACCCTGGCATTGATCACATCAGTTTCACAGGCAGCCCCACCGTGGGGACCTTGATCCAACAAGCAGCCGCGGCAAGACATTGCCCTGTCACCCTCGAGTTGGGTGGCAAAAGCCCGCAAATTATTTTTGCCAATGCCGACTTGGATGCCGCCATTCCAGTGGTCATCAATGCCATCGTTCAAAACGCCGGACAGACTTGCAGTGCGGGCTCTCGCGTCTTGATTGAACAAAGCATTTACGAGCCCTTGCTCGCAAGACTGGGCGAGGCGTTTTCTAAGTTGCGTGTGGGCCCTGCTAAGGCAGATTTGAATTTAGGCCCCCTCATTCGCGCCTCCCAAAAACAACGCGTTCAGGGCTTCTTGGCAGATGCTCAAGCTGCTGGCATCGCCACTGTGGCGCAAGGCGTGGTGGCTTCGGATGCGCCAGAGTCTGGCTTCTACCAAGCGCCTGTTTTGTTGCGTGACGTTCCAGTCCACCATCGCGTGGCCCAAGAAGAAGTGTTTGGCCCTGTGCTGTCGGCCATGTGCTTTGAGGGTGAAGACCATGCTGTGCAGCTTGCCAACGCCACCTCTTTTGGGCTGGTGGCGGGTTTATGGACCCGGGATGGCGGTCGACAATTCCGAATCGCCAAACGTCTACGCAGCGGCCAAGTGTTTATCAACAACTACGGCGCAGGCGGTGGCGTTGAATTGCCCTTTGGCGGCGTGAAGTCTTCTGGGCATGGCCGTGAAAAAGGTTTTGAAGCGCTGTATGGTTTCACCACCTTGAAAACAGTGGCCATTCACCACGGCTAAATTTCTTGTGCACTGAGTTGTCTTTGCAGACATTTCATTTTTAGGATTTCTAATGAACATCAATCAAAAAGTGGTCATCGTGACGGGTTCCGGTGGCGGTATTGGCGAAGGCATTGCCAAACATTTCGCAGCGCATGGTGCCAAGGTTTTGGTCAACGACATTCAAGCCGCTGCAGGCCAAAAAGTGGTTCAAGAAATTCAGGCAGCTGGCGGCACTGCAGCCTTCTTTGCCGCCGATGTCACACGATCAGACGATGTCAAAGCTTTGGTGCATGAGGCTGTGAAGTTGTGGGGCCACTTGGATGTGATGATCAACAACGCAGGGTGGACGCACCGCAATCGCCCCGCCCTGGAAGTCAGCGAAGATGAGTTTGACCGGTGCTACGCGGTGAACATGAAAAGCATTTATCTGTCCACCATTCACGCAGTACCAGAGTTCCGTAAAAATGGGGGTGGCGCCCTCATCAACATTGCGTCTACCGCAGGCATTCGGCCACGCCCCGGCCTGACTTGGTACAACGGCTCCAAAGGTGCGGTCATTACCACCAGCAAATCTTTGGCCGCTGAATTAGGCCCTGACAACATTCGTGTCAATTGCATCAACCCTGTGTTCAACCCCGACACCGGTTTATCGGCAGAGTTTGCTGGCGGACCAGTGGATGCAGAAAAACGCGCCAAGTTCATGGCCTCTATCCCGCTAGGCCGTTTTTCGACCGCATTGGATGTGGCCAATGCCGCTTTGTATTTGGCCAGCGATGAAGGCTCCTTCATCAGTGGTGTGTGCATTGAAGTTGACGGCGCCCGTTGTGTCTGAACGCGTCATTCCCATCATCAGCCAGCCCCTAGGGAATCTGCCCATTCCTAAGCCTTCACAAGCTCAGGCTTGGGCGCCAGGACAGCAGCTGCTTGATCAAAGAAAACGCCCCTTGCGCGATTTGCGAATCAGCGTCACAGACCGCTGCAACTTTCGGTGCAGCTATTGCATGCCCAAAGAAATTTTCAACAACGACTACGTCTATTTACCGCACAGTGCCTTGCTCAGTTTTGAGGAAATCACGCGCACGGCCCAGAGCTTCATTGAGTTGGGTGTTGAAAAAATTCGGCTGACCGGTGGCGAGCCTTTGCTGCGAAAAAATTTAGAAGTTCTCGTTGGGCAGTTGGCAGCGCTGAAGACTGCTGAGGGTCAAGAATTAGACATCACACTGACCACCAATGGCTCCCTCTTGGCTAAAAAAGCCCAGGCCCTCCAGAGTGCCGGCTTAAAACGTGTGACCGTCAGCTTGGATGGCCTTGACGATGCGGTCTTCAAGCAAATGAACGATGTTGACTTTCCGGTCAGCGATGTGCTTGAGGGCATTCAAGCAGCACAAGCCGCTGGTTTAGGCCCCATCAAAGTGAACATGGTGGTCAAGCGCGGTACCAACGAACAAGAAATATTGCCCATGGCGCGGTATTTCAAAGGCAAAGGCATTGCACTTCGGTTCATTGAGTACATGGATGTGGGCGCCACCAACGGCTGGCGCATGAATGAAGTGATGCCCAGCGCCGACATTCTGCAGTTGCTGCAAACTGAAATGGCTTTGACACCGCTTCAAGCCAGCCAGGCCGGCGAAACAGCAGAGCGTTGGGGTTATCTCAATGAACAAGGCGTTCACGATGTGAGCTTGGGCGAGATTGGTTTCATCAGCAGCGTGACCAAAGCCTTTTGCAGCGATTGCAACCGCGCACGCTTGACCACCGAAGGTCAACTCTATTTGTGTTTGTTTGCCTCGCAAGGCTATGACCTCAAACCTTTGGTGCGAAGCGAGTTGGGCCAAAGCGCCCTCACGCAGGCCATTGCTGCCATTTGGTCGCAACGAGATGACCGGTATTCTGAACTCCGAGTCTCAGAGCCTGCAGTGGAAAACGGTACAACGCCAAGCAGCGCCAAACGCAAGGTTGAGATGAGCTACATCGGCGGCTAATCTGATTCATTGGACATCTATGGAACAATTTTCTACATGAACGATCTGAGCATGACTGGCTTGATTTTGGCCGGAGGTCGAGGTGCGCGCATGGGCGGCATTGACAAAGGTTTACAAAATTTCAATGGCACGCCACTCACCCTTCACACGCTCATGCGACTGCAAATGCAAACGTCTGAGCCTTTGTCACAGATCATGGTGGTGGCCAACCGAAACTTGTCGGCCTATGAATCATTTGGGGTTCAAGTTTGGCCCGATAGCACCGATGGTTTTGCGGGCCCTCTTGCCGGATTTTTAACAGGCCTTGAACGCTGTGAAACAGATTTGCTGCTGACGGTGCCTTGCGACAGCCCCTTGTTTCCATTCAATTTAGCACAGCGCTTGTTGGACACCTTAATTTCTGAAGAGGCTGACATCACAGTGGCCGCTGCCAGAGAAGAAGACGGCACTGTGCGAGCGCAACCCGTCTTTTGCTTGATGCGGGTGAACTTGTTAGAAAGTTTGGTCAAGTTCATGCAATCGGGCGGCCGCAAAATTGACGCATGGACAGCCTTGCACAAAACGGTACTGGTGCCCTTTGACTCAGCCGATGTCGACCCACGTGCCTTCTTCAATGCCAATACCCTCGAAGAACTGCACCGCCTCGAACAAACCACATGACACACCCACCGTCACTGGCTGACATTGCCGCACAACTTGAAGCTTATGACCCGCAGGCACTTCCCGCTAACGAGGTCTTGAATTTTCTGGATCACTTGGTGATACCAGTGCACGATTCAGAATCAGTCGACATCTTTGCCGCACTGGGCAGAATCACTGCGCAAGACGTGATCAGCCCCATCAATGTGCCACCTCACGACAACTCCGCCATGGATGGCTTTGCCTTCGATGGCGCCCAATTGCGTGACACGCAAAACTTGTCGCTGAAAGTGGTGGGCACGGCACTCGCGGGAAAAGCATGGACAGGTGCTGTTCACGCGGGCGAAAGCGTGAAGATCATGACGGGCGCCATCATGCCCAAAGGACTGAACACCGTGGTGCCACAAGAGCTTTGTCAAATCAAGACGAGCGATGCGATTGAGATTCCTGCTGGCCTGCTAAAGGCTGGTGACAACCGTCGCTTGTGTGGCGAAGACATCATGCAGGGGCAAGCCGCCCTTCTCAAGGGTGCCTCGATTACGCCTGCAGCAGCAGGACTGCTGGCTAGTTTGGGCGTTCCCAACGTTTTGGTGGTGCGGCGCTTGCGGGTAGCTTATTTCTCAACGGGCGATGAAATACTGAGCCTGGGTGAAGCGCCCCGCGAAGGCGCTGTCTACGACAGCAACCGCTACACGGTGCATGGCATGCTTCAGGCATTGGGCTGCGAGATGATTGACATGGGCGTTGTCAAAGACCAACCTGACTTGCTAGAGCAAGCCTTCAACAAGGCCGCAGAGCAAGCAGATGCCATCATCACCAGCGGCGGTGTGAGTGTGGGCGAAGCCGATTTCACCAAGGCCATGATGAAGAAGTTGGGTGATGTGGTGTTTTGGAAAATCGCCATGCGACCAGGTCGGCCGATGGCGGTTGGCCGAATTCAAAAAGGCCAGCGTTCTGCTGTTTTATTTGGACTTCCTGGCAATCCTGTCGCGGTCATGGTTACATTTTTGGCTTTTGTCAAACCAGCCTTGCTGAAAATGATGGGCAGCACGGCCACGCCCCTGCCGATGCTAAGGGCTAAAACGCAAGAAGTATTGCGCAAAAAACTAGGCAGAACAGAATACCAACGTGGCATTGTTTCGCGCAACGCGCAAGGCGAACTCCAAGTGATCACCACCGGCAATCAAGGCTCCGGTGTTTTAAGCTCCATGGTGCAAGCCAATGGCTTGATTGTTTTGTCACACCAACAAGGCACAGCCCAGTTGGGTGACTGGGTGGACGTGTTGGTGCTCTAAACAACAATGTCAGTGCTGATGCACTGAACTTGCAGGTTGGTCCAGCGCATCGGCTTTGTTGGCGCCAGGAATTTTTTTGCGCGCAAACAGCGAGTACATGGTGGGCACTACAAAGACTGTTAGCAGCGTTCCAAAACTCATGCCGCCCACAATGACCCACCCAATTTGAATACGGCTTTCAGAGCCTGCGCCTGTGGCAAGGGCCAATGGCAACGCACCCAGTACCATGGCGCCAGTGGTCATCAAAATGGGGCGCAAGCGTTGACCTGAAGCTTTCACAATGGCATCGAAGGTATCGACGCCCTGCGCTCGCAACTGATTTGTAAACTCCACAATCAAAATGCCGTGCTTGGTGATCAAGCCAACCAATGTGATCAAGCCAATTTGGGAATACACATTGAGCGTGCCCCCTGTCAACTTCAGCGTCAAGAGGGCCCCAAACATCGACAAGGGCACTGACAACATGATGACCAAAGGATCAATGAAGCTTTCAAATTGAGCCGCCAAGACCAAAAAGATAAAGAACAAAGCCAACACAAACACAACGACCAGCGCGCCCTGTGAATTTCTAAATTCACGCGAGGTGCCATTGAGCTCTGTGGTGTAACCGGTCTTTAAAATGCCTGCGGCTGTTTTGTCTAAGAATTTCAGCGCGTCGCCCAGTGCATAGTCGGCCGCTAAGTTGGCTGTGATCGAAACCGATCGACGCTGCCCAAAGTGATTCAATTCGCGAGGTGACACACTTTCTCGAACTTTGACCAAGGCATTCAGCGGAATCACCGTGTCATTTCGGCCACGGACGTAAATGTTGTCGATGTCATCCGGTGTGTTACGCCCACTCATTTGGGTCTGCACAATCACATCGTATTGCTCGGCATCGCGTTTGTACCGTGTTACGACACGGCCGCCCAACATGGTTTCTACGGCTCGCGCAACCACCTCAACGCTCACGCCCAACTCAGTGGCTTTGATTCGATCGACATCAATTCGCAGTTCAGGCTTGTTCAAGCGCAAATCGACGTCAGTTGCAATGAAGCCAGGATTTTTGGCAATCTCGTCTAACATTTGACGCGTGACTGCGTTCAAATTCTGATAGCTGTCAGAGGTTTGAATGACGAAGTTAACGGGACGTTCCCGAAAACCTTGGCCCAAGGAGGGCGGCGTAATGGGGAATGCGTTGATGCCGGCAATGCCATTGAATTTGCCTTGCATCTCGCGCGCAATTTCAAGCGTTGTGCGCTTGCGCTCATCCCAGTCTACCGCTCGGTAGATCACACTGCCCTGCGCAACGGTTGGATTGCCTAAGTTGGCAAAAATTCGGTCGAATTCTGGATAAGCAGTCCCAATTTTTTCAAGGGTCTTGGCATATTTATCGGTGTAGTCCAATGTGGCGCCATCGGGTGCCGTAACCGTTGCCAAAATGGTGCCACGATCTTCCAAAGGCGAGAGTTCTTGCTTCATGGTGGGATAAACCAACACAATGCCAACGCCACAAGAGGCCATGATCAAGACCACCAGCCAGCGCGCTTTTTTTAGCACCAGGCTGAGCAACTTCTCATAGCCATTTGACAAACCGGTTAGGATTTTTTCAATGAACCTGTCAAAGAAATTCGGGTTCGGGTTGTGTCGCAGCAGCAAAGAACTCATCATGGGCGACAGGGTGAGCGCCACCACGCAAGAAACCAGCACAGCGCCGGCCAAGGCCAACGCAAATTCACTGAACAATTTACCGGTTCGTCCTGGCGTGAAAGCCAAAGGTGCAAACACGGCTGCCAATGTGAGCGACATGGCCACAATGGCGAAGCCAATTTCTTTGGCGCCCTTGATGGCCGCAGAAAACGGATCAAGCCCCTCTTCAATGAGGCGGTAAATGTTTTCCAGCATCACGATGGCATCGTCCACCACCAAACCGATGGCCAGGACAAGCGCCAGCAATGTCAGTGTATTGATGGTGAAGCCCGCCAATGCCATGATGGCAAAAGTGCCCACCAAACTGACTGGAATGGTAATGATAGGAATGATGGAAGCGCGAATGGTTCGCAGGAAAACAAAAATCACAAGCGCGACCAAAACGACAGCTTCAACAATGGTTTTAAAAACGCTCTTAATGGATTTGTCAATGAACACCGAGTTATCGTTGGCCACATTGATCACAATGTCACCCGGCAAGTCCTGCTGCAACTTAGGGATCATTTCGCGAACGCCTTTGGACAATTCCAATGGGTTGGCTGTAGCTTGCCGAATGACACCTGCGGAAATAGAGGGCATGCCATTCAAACGGACTCGACTGCGATCGTCTGCAGCAGCTTCCTCGACTTTGGCCACGTCACGAATCTTGATAGGGAAGCCATTCACATTGCGAACGGTGATGTCACCGAACTGGCCGGCTTTGATCAGGTCAGTTTGCGATGTCACACTGAACTCGCGCAGTTGTGACTCAATGCGGCCAGCTGGCAACTCCAAGTTGCTGCGGCGAATGGCATCTTCTACGTCTTGAGATGTGAGGCGGTAAGCGGCCATGCGTTCAGCATCCAACCAAACGCGCATGGCGTATTTGCGCTCACCGTAAATGCGAACATCGGCCACACCCGTCACGGTTTGAAGCCGTGGCTTCACGACTCGATTGATCAAATCATTGATTTGAAGCGGCGATAAAACTTCACTGGAGAAGGCCAACCAAATGACAGGAAAGGCATCTGCCTCGACCTTGGCAATGACAGGTTCTTCAATGGCTTGCGGCAAACGCCCGCGAATTCGAGAGGTTCTGTCGCGAACTTCTGCTGCGGCTGTGTCGGCGTCTTTTTCCAAGCGAAAACGAACTGTGATTTGCGACTGATCAGCGCGGCTGATGGATGTGATGACATCGACGGCATCAATGCCTGCAATGGAATCTTCCAAGGGCTTGGTCACTTGCGACTCAATCACCTCGGCGGATGCGCCAGGGTATTTCACACTGACCGTGACAGTGGGCTCGTCGATCTTGGGATACTCACGCAAGGAAAGTCGGTTGAAGCTGACCGCGCCAATCAGGAGAATGAGCAGCGATAAAACGGTCGCAAAGACCGGCCTTCGGATGGATGTTTCAGCGAGTTGCATTCAGACCTCGTGTGCATGGATTCTCGCCAGCGGCAGCAGAGCCTTTGCCGTCCTTCGCTGGTCCTGAGTTGCCGCCCTTGGGGCCGGATTTTTCTGAAGGTTTTTGTGCGTTGTCTGAAGCCTCAGGCTTCGCACCTGCAGCCGTGTTGGGGCCACCGGCTTGTCCTTTTGACGTGTCCACAATGCGTACGACAGTGCCTTCTTTTTGCAAGCGCTGCTGCCCTGCTACCACCACAGAATCGCCCATCGACAAGCCTTCTAAAATCTCTACACGACCAGGTTGGCGAATGCCAATTTTGACGGTGACTCTTTCAGAAATGAGTTCATCTTTATTGGGTCCAGGCACGACACGAATCACAGTTGTCCGACCGCCTTGCGGCACGATTGCCTCTTCGGGAATGACCAAAGCGTCATCACGCTCACCAAACACGGCATTGACACGTGCAAACATACCTGGGCGCAATTGCATTTGTCGGTTGTCGATACAACCGCGCACACCCACAGAGCGGCCATTGGCATCAATCAAGGGATCAATGGCTTGGATGACAGCCGTGAATTTACGGCCAGGCAAAGCGTCCATGGTCACTTGTGCTTTTTGCCCAGTCTTAACTTTGGCTTGGAAACGCTCTGGCAAACGGAAGTCAAGCAAAACAGCTTCAATGTCCTCAACGTTGACCATGTCGGCGCCATCTTTCAAATAATCACCCACGTTGATTTGACGAAAGCCAGCGGTACCATCAAATGGGGCCATCACTTTCAAGCGCTGCAAGGTGGCTTGGGCCAATGCCAATTTGGCTTGCGCAACTTGAAGCGCTGCATCGGATTCATCCAATGAACGTTTGCTGATGAAGTTTTGCGCGACAAGTTCTTGGTTGCGCGTGTGGTTAGCTTGTGCAATTGACAACTCGGCTTTGGACTGCGCCAGTTGAGCAGCAGGCAATTGGTCGTCAAACTGGACCAAGATCTGTCCCTTTTTAACTTTTTGTCCGTCCTTGAATAGCACTTGACTGACTCGGCCGCCCACCTCGGGTCGCAGCACCACGCCTTGAAACGAACGCAAACTGCCAACCGATTGGGTCTCGTCCACCAGCATGGCTTTTTCAACCTTGGCAACCTCTACGGCAGGTGGTCTTTGAGGCGCTCCCGCTCCTGGCGCAGCACCACCAGCACCACCAGCACCAGGTGCCCCAGGCGAAGCGGGGGCAGGCTGAGCACCACTGTTTGGGGCACTGCCAGCAGCAGCAAGCTCTGCCTTTGGCGCTGCAGGTTTATTTTGAAGCCACCAAGCTGCACCCAAAGCAAGGGCCAGACCAATGAGCGCAAGCGGGAGATAAGGTTTTTTGAAAGACATCAAAGATTCCGAGCAGTATCCAAAACAGCTTGGAAATGTAACAGTTGTTGGGTTTCTCTGACTAGAGCCTGCCAAGGGCTTTGTCGACACCTAAGTTGGCCAGGGCATCCGCCCTTTCATTGCCAGGGTCGCCGGCGTGCCCTTTGACCCATCTCCAATCAATTTGATGACCAGAATTTGCAACCAAAAGATCTAATTTTTGCCATAAATCGGCATTTTTAACGGGTTGCTTGGCAGCGGTTCTCCATCCCCTCGCTTTCCAGCCGTGAATCCACTCCGTGATGCCCTTTCGAACATACTCACTGTCCAGAAACAGCGTGACCTTGCAGGGACGCTTTAAAGCGATCAAGGCCTCGATCACCGCCGTCAACTCCATTCGGTTGTTGGTGGTGTCTAACTCACCCCCAAATATTTCTCGAACATGCTCGGCGGAACGCATCAGTGCCCCCCAGCCCCCTGGCCCAGGATTGCCCTTGCAAGCGCCATCGGTATGAATTTCAACGTGGTTCACATTCGCTCTTTCTTTGGGCGCCAGCGTCGCTTTGAGTTTGGTTTTGTCGCCGCGCCAGTGTCACGGCGGCTTTGGTTTGAGGCCTGCGCTGCTTCCAAGTTGCGCCCAAAATACGTCCGCCTTGGACCTTTTTCACAGCCACAATGACGTAGGCCCCGCCCAATATAGGCCACCAATTGGCACCCAATGTGTCCATAAACGCCCATCGGTCGAACCATTTCGGCTTGTCCAACGCAGGGCGCCAACATCCAAATTGACTTACTTTGACCTCAAAACCCAGCAGTCGAAGCCAGTCCCTGAGCCTCCAATAGCCAATCAATTCATCGCAAGCAGGTGAGCTAAGACCCTCAAAACCCCAGCGCCGATACCATTGAGCGCGCTTGTGGCGCCAACCCCAGAGGCTGGTCGGGTTTAGGCCTGTAATGAGCAAATGGCCCTCAGGCACCAAAACCCGCTCGGCCTCACGCAAACTGGCATGCGCATCCAAACTTAACTCCAAGCTGTGCGGCATGACCAACAAATCCAAACTGTCGGCTTGAAATGGCAGCGCGATGCTGTGAGCTGCAAACTGAAAGTCTTGTCCCTCAGGCAATGCATGGGTTTCTGAGAGGGCCAGCCACTGGTGGGGCATGCGATTGGCTCGCAAGCCCTCCAACTCGGGCATGCCCAACTGAAGTGCATGGTAGCCAAAGATATCTGCCACCAAAGCGTCCATCTGAGATTGCTCCCAGCTCACCAAAAAAGACCCTGCTGGCGTGGCCAACCATTGACGCCAATCTTGCGCCATCGAGGTGGTTTCTATAATGGGAAGAGTCATGAACCTAATACCGCTGCCCGCATTCTCCGATAATTACATTTGGCTGTTACAACACCAAGGCCTTGCATTGGTTGTTGACCCAGGTGATTCAACACCAGTTGACGACTGGTTGGCTGCCAACAATCACAAGCTGGACTGCATTTTAGTCACGCACCACCATGGAGATCATACGGGGGGTGTGGCAAAGCTTCAGCACCAATGGGGCGCCAAGGTTTATGGGCCGGCGCACGAAAAATTGCCCTTTGAATTCCAAGCCTTAGCCCAAGGAAACCAATTCAGCTGGCTTGGCTTGAATTTTCAAACCCTGGATGTGCCGGGTCATACTTCGGGACACATCGCTTATTTCGCAGAGCCCGAAGGCCAAGAACCTCTGCTTTTTTGTGGTGATACGCTTTTCTCTGGTGGCTGTGGTCGCTTGTTTGAGGGCACTGCAGAACAGATGCTCCATTCTTTGGATCGGTTGGCTGCACTGCCAGGCGCTTCGCGCGTTTGTTGCGCACACGAGTACACCCTGAGCAATTTGAAATTTGCCAGCGCCGTAGAGCCGCAGAATTTAAACCTGCAAACCTATGCCCAACATTGCAAAGACCTCAGGGCGCAGAACTTGCCCACCCTGCCCGCCAATCTGGCGAACGAATTGCAAATCAACCCTTTTTTAAGAACCCGGTCGCCCACAGTGATCGGTGCAGTCAAAAAATTTGCACCGCAAGTTAAAGACAATGAAGCAGATATTTTTGCCCATCTGCGGCTCTGGAAAAACGACTACCAATGAACCACCACACCACGGGCTTCAGCCTAAAGATCAAGCTAGGACTGTGCCTTGCCCTGTTTTTGACAGGCTGCGCCAATGTTCAGAAACAAGCCGAAACAAGTGCTATTGACATCAGCACAAAAGTAGACGCAACGGCAGCAACAACGGTTGCACCACCCACTGCACAAACGCCAGCTCAAGTGCTTGCGCCAATTCAAACGCCCATCGTCAAAGCCAAAATCGACGATGTCGCCGAACCCCCTGCTGACATTTGGGTGCGCATTCGCCAAGGCTTTGCCATGCCCGATCTTGAAAATGATCTGGTGAAAGACCGCGAAGCTTGGTACGCAGCGCGTCCCGATTACATGGTGCGAATGACAGAGCGTTCAAGGAAGTATCTGTTTCACATTGTTGAGGAACTTGAGCGCAGAAACATGCCCACAGAGTTGGCCTTGTTGCCCTTCATCGAATCGGCCTTTAACCCTGAAGCGGTCTCCTCGGCCAAAGCAGCAGGCATGTGGCAATTCATGCCCGCCACTGGCAAATACTTCGACTTGAAGCAAAACATTTTCAGGGATGAGCGACGCGGCGTGATTGAGTCGACCCGCGCCGCCCTTGACTATTTGCAAAAACTTTATGGCATGTTTGGCGATTGGCACTTGGCATTAGCAGCCTACAACTGGGGGGAAGGCAGCGTGGGGCGCGCATTGGCCAAAAACAAAGCCGCCGGTTTAGGGCTGAGCTATTCCGAATTGAGCATGCCCAACGAAACACGCTATTACGTGCCCAAGTTGCAGGCCGTTAAAAACATCATTGCGCAACCTCAAAATTTCAACGCACGGTTGCCACTGATTCAGAACCATCCCTATTTCAAATCTGTCAGCATCACACGTGACATCGATGTCAAACTGGCGGCCAATTTTTCAGGCGTCAGCATGGAAGATTTCAAAGCTTTAAATCCTTCCATGAGCCGGCCTGTTATTTTGGCCGCAGGCACGCCTGAAATTTTGCTGCCTTGGGACAACGCGGCAAGGTTTCAGCGCCGCCTCGAAGAGCACGCACAAAAACCATTGGCCAGTTGGACGGCTTGGTCTGTGCCCAAGACCATGAAAGTTTCGGAGGCCAGCAAGTTGGTCAAAATGACCGAAGCCGAACTTCGCTCAGTGAATCAAATTCCTAGCGGCATGCAAGTTAAACAAGGTTCCACCTTGTTGGTTGCAAGGCAAGGCGCTCTCGACGCTGACGTCACTGAACATCTGGCCGACAACGCCAAAATTTCTTTTGCACCCGAAATTGTTTTGCGACGCATCATGGTGAAAGTTCAAAAAGGCGACACCTTGGCCACGCTGGCAAACCGGCATGACGTCACACCCATGAACATTGCCGCTTGGAATAAATTGAAGATGCCCGTGGCACTCAAACCAGGTCAATCCATTGCCATCTTGGTGCCCACCACGGCCAGCTCTCGCGGAAGTAAAAATACAGCCAAGAAGTCGAGCATCAACCAAGGTGTCAAAGCTTCAACGGGCGGACCCAACGCCAAGAAACCCAAAGCCACATCAAAGCCGCCTGCCTCCAAAACTGGCAAGCCAAACGCTTCCAATTCTTCCGTCAAGAATTGACTTTACGTTGCGCAATCAGCGCAAATTCATTGGTATAGGTTTTGGCCAAGGTGGTCCAATTGGCCCGATCGGTGCTGACCCGACTGGCTCTGGCACGCCAAGCCGTTTGCAAGGACTCTGTCGAAAACATGCCATCCAAGCTGTAGCTGTTGCGCACATTTTCCAAAGCGCCTAAGTAAATCGCACGGTCGCCCATCCAGTTGTGAGAGGGCACCATTTTGAGAATATCGGAAGGCCCTGCGGTTTTGAGCCACTGCAATGCTCTGACCACTCCCCTGGTCAAGGTCAACGCAACATCAGCGCGTTTTTGCAAAAACTCCCCCTTGCCAAACAAACACGCGTAGAGCATGGGACCGCCAAACATGCGCTGCGTACTGAGCAGCGATCGCGTCTCAGCCAAGAGCCGCAATTCGTTTTTTTGTTCCAGGTAGTGCATGACAGGATCGATGTGACACAAAGCGTCTACCGAACCCGTTTTAACGGCTTCCAACAAATGGCCTGTGGCAGAGCCTAGTTCAATGAACTGAACATTTTCGGTCGCAAGCTTGGCTTTCAGTAGCCACTGCTGCGCTATCCAATGCGTGCCCGAACCTAAAGATGAAATACCCATCTTGAAAGATTTGAGATCGTCCAATGATTTCATCGCAAGCGCTTTTCGTGTGGCCAAGCCCACACTGATTTGGGGCGCTCTGCCCTGCAACACAAAGGCACGGTAATTTAAGCCACGCGCTTGCAAATCGAGGGTGTGCTCGAAAGCGCCTGACACCACTTCTGCTTGCCCATTCAAGGCCAGTTGAACCGCTTGAAGGCCCGATTCACATTCAAGCCAATCAATTTGGAGGCCCTCGGTTTTGAAGACACCCAATTGCTCAGCCAAGACCAAAGGCAAATGAAACAAACTGGTTTTGGCGGCCAGTGCAATGCTGACTTTTTGAGGTGAGACAGCCGCTCGGGCCAAGTCAGGCGCCAGCACAACACTGGCCATGGCCAATGCTGAAAATTCACGCCGCCTGAGCTTTTGAAACACGCCAATACCCCTTGATCATTTCCCATCGATGCTGAGTTCAGCATACAAAGGTATCGATAAAGGCGCATTGGGAAACATCCCAAGCGGGTAATTACGTAATGAAGAACACTGAGAACTCAGTGTGTAAAGTCGGAAAGCACTTAGCGACGATCGACCAATGCATGGGCGATGGTGCCCAAATCGACATACTCAAGTTCGCTTCCAGCAGGTACGCCCCTGGCCAGACGCGTGACGCGCAAGCCTCGCTTCTTCAACATTTCAGCAATGACGTGCGCTGTGGCCTCGCCCTCGCCCGTGAAATTGGTGGCCAGAATAACTTCTTGCACCAGACCGTCGTTGCAACGCTCTGACAATTTGGCAAAGCCCAGGTCGTTCGGCCCAATGCCGTCAAGGGGGCTGAGCTTGCCCATGAGAACAAAGTACAGGCCTTTGAAAGTAGAAGTTCTCTCAATGGCCGCTTGATCTGCGGGCGTTTCCACCACACACAGCTGAGTCCGATCGCGCTCAGGGTCGGCGCACATGCTGCAAACATCTGCTTCAGTGAGGGTGTGACAGGTGGTGCAATGTTTAACGTTGTCGCAAGCGTGCTCTAAAGCTTTTGCCAAATGCAGCGCAGCACTGCGCTCGTGCTGCATCAAGTGAAATGCCATGCGAGAGGCAGACTTGGCACCGACTCCCGGCAAAACCCTCAGCGCTTGAATGAGCGCATCTAAGGCATGGGAATTGGGTTTTTGCATGGCTGTCAAAAATTAGAAAGGCAACTTCATGCCGGGAGGTAAACCGGCCGTCAACTTGCTCATTTTCTGTTGAGACACTTCCTCTGCTTGTCGGACGGCATCGTTGAAGGCTGCGGCCACCAAGTCTTCCAACAGGTCCTTGTCATCTGCCAGCAATGAGGGATCGATCGTGACACGCTTAACGGCATGTTTACAGGTCATCAAAACTTTGACCATGCCACTGCCCGATGCGCCTTCGACTTCGACAAAAGCCAATTCGTCTTGGGCTTTCTTCATGTTGTCTTGCATGGCTTGGGCTTGCTTCATCAAGCCCGCGAGTTGACCTTTGTTGAACATGTTTTTCCTTCCGTAACATTTAAGAAATAAGTTTGATGGTGCCGGGCACTATTTTGGCGCCAAAATTTTCTACCATGGCTTGCACCATGGGATCTGAATGAATCAAATCTTCAGCCGCTTTTTGCTTTTCAGCCAAATCAGCCGCATTTCGCTGTGCAGGAGAATCGGTCACTTTGCCAATTTCAACCACCAACTTAACGGCAAACCCCGCGGCGTTCAATGCGGCTTGTAAACGCTCGCGTGCAGTGCCTTGGTTTAAGGATTCGCTGTCAATTCTCAAATGCCATTGATCGGTATCTCGGTCAATCAATTGCGATTGCAAGGCCAACTCACGCGCCAAGGCTGTCACGGCTTCTGAAGCCACCAATTGACGAACAGTTTGAGTCCAAAAATCGCCCTCCTCTGTGGCGACCAAGACTTTGGGCGCTGTTCTTTCAGAGGGCTCAGTGGCTTGACGGACAGGCAGATTCTTAACTTGAATCGGCGCTGCCGTTAAAGTTTTTTTTTGAGCCGCAGGCGCTTGCACCTGATGAGTTGCTTGAGCTTGATGGGATTGATGTGCTTTGGGTTTGAAAGCCAGCAGCCTTAGCAAGACCATGGTGAGCGCCGCATACTCATCGGGCGCCAAGCCCAACTCTGTGCGGCCGTGCAAACACAAGCTGTAGAGCAACTGCGTTTCATCGGCGGGCATGGCCTCTGACAAACGCAACATTTCTTGGTGATCTGGGTCGTCCGATTCAGAGGCGGCACTGGGGACTGCTTGCAACACAGCCATGCGTTGCAGCACCATGGACATGTCTTCCAAGGCCGATGCTGCAGACAAACCATTGAGTCGCAGGCCTTCAGAAATTGCAACGACTGTGGCACCATCGCCCCGTGCAAGTGCGTCAATAAGGCCCAGCACATGACTGCGATCGACACTGCCCAGCATCAGACGAACCGTGGCTTCTTGCAATTGACCGCTGCCAAATGCAATGGCTTGATCGGTCAGGCTCAGTGCATCTCGCATGGACCCTCTGGCAGCTCGGGCCAATAACTTCAGTGCCAGGGGCTCAGCGGGCAAGTTCTCTTGCGCCAAAACCTTCGTGAGGTGCTCAAAGACTGTTTCTGGCGCCATGGGCCGCAAGTTAAATTGCAAACACCGAGACAAAACAGTGACAGGTACTTTTTGCGGATCGGTGGTGGCCAATACAAACTTCAAATACTCTGGCGGCTCTTCAAGCGTTTTCAACATGGCATTGAAGGCCGTGTTGGTCAACATGTGAACCTCGTCAATCATGAACACCTTGAAGCGCCCCTGAACCGGTTTGTAAACCGCCTGCTCAAGCAAGCTTTGAACCTCATCGACACCCCGATTGGAGGCGGCATCAAGCTCGGTGTAATCGACAAAACGTCCTGAATCAATGTCGCGACAGGCCTGACAAACACCACAAGGCTCGGCTGTGATACCGCCCTGCCCGTCAGTGCCTTGGCAATTGAGTGATTTGGCCAAAATGCGAGACACCGTTGTCTTGCCCACGCCTCTGGTGCCGGTGAACAAATAGGCATGGTGCAACCTTTGTTGCACAAGGGCATTGGTCAGGGCTTGCACAACGTGCTCTTGCCCCACCATTTCAGTGAAGTTGCGAGGACGGTATTTGCGTGCCAGAACGAGATAAGACATGTGTTGATTCTATCGGTGTCTTACAATAGCCCTCGACGGGCCTTCCCGCATGGTAAAGCGGCCAACCGAGTCAGGTGGGGAACCAAGCAGCTCTAACTGCAGAGCCAGTGCCGGGGTCAAGGCTCGTCACCTTTCATTTGCGCGTGCAAGGCTGTAGCAGCTTTCACCCCTGTGGCCATGCAGGCCGTGAGCAAATAGCCACCTGTGGGCGCTTCCCAATCCAACATTTCCCCCGCACAAAACACCCCTGGCAAAGCCTTGGTTTGCAGCCCTGCATCGAGCCCCTCCCACGTCACGCCCCCCGCACTGCTGATGGCTTCATCGATGGGCCTTGGCTTTGTGAGCTTCACCGCCAAACCTTTGATGGCCAAGGCCAGTTGGGCTGGCTCTTGCAAGGTTTCAGGTGAAAGCAGTTCGTTCAACAAGGCCATCTTGACGCCCTCGATGCCCAGTCGCCCCTTAAGGTGCGAAGACAAACTTCGCGAACCCCGTGGATGTGAAACTTCATGAATGACTTTTTCCAAGCTCCAATCGGGCAATAAATCCAATTTAAATTCAGCCAACCCCTGCGCTTGAATGGCCTTGCGCAAATCTGCTGAGGCGGCATAAATCAAACTGCCTTCCATCCCGTAGGTGCTGGCCACAAACTCTCCCTGGCGCCTGATGACATGACCCTTGGCATGGACCCACTCCATGGCGACTGACTTGAGCGGCTGACCTGCAAAACGCGCCAAGAAAAATGGCGTCCAACCCTGCCCCTCTCTGCCAGCCACATGGAAGCCGCAATTGGAGGGCATCAGGGGGTTCACGGGCACGCCCATTTCAGTTAACCAAGGCGCCCAAGCACCGTCAGAGCCTAGCCGAGCCCAACTTCCCCCGCCAAGCGCCAAGACCACAGCTTGGGCTTTAACTTTGCGCAACTCAAGCTCAGGCGACGAGAGATGGCGCACCTCGAAACTTAATTCAGTCCAATTGCCTTTACCTTTATCAGCGGACATCGCTTGCAAACCCGTTAATCGATGGCGCATGTGAAATTCAACGGGCTTGCCTGTTTCAGGATGGCGCAAACGATGTAACCACGCTCGAAGCAAAGGAGCGGCTTTCATTTCTGTGGGAAAAACACGACCTGAACTGCCAATGAAAGTTTCAATGCCTAAATTCTGAGCCCAAGCCCTCAATTGATCTGATCCCCACGCACTCAAAATGGGTTGAAGCTGAGGGGTATGGGCGTCATAACGATTCACAAAACGATCAAAAGCCTCTGAGTGCGTAAGGTTCAGACCCCCTCGCCCTGCTAACAAAAACTTTCGCCCCACCGAAGGCATGGCATCAAACAAATGCACGGAATGGCCCAAACTCGATAAAACCTGAGCGGCCATCAGGCCTGCGGGCCCGCCCCCAATGATCGCCACGGACAGGTCCAAGGGCTTTGAAGCGGGAAATGAAGGGACGTCCATGCGGTGAAAATGATTTGGATCAAGTGATGAGTGAGCAACTTTGATTGTTTCTGTCAAAATACAGGAAGTTACAAAGACAATTTAGCTGTAATTTCAATCTCAACAAGGAACAGGCCATGGCCAGCGATTTGATCAAACACACAACCGACGCCACTTTTGAGACCGACGTGCTCAAAGCCGACAAGCCAGTCATCGTTGATTTTTGGGCTGAATGGTGCGGTCCTTGCAAGATGATTGCCCCCATTTTGGACGAAGTTGCAACGGGCTACGAAGGCAAACTGCAAATTACCAAAATGAATGTCGATGAAAACCGCGACATCCCCGCCAAATTTGGCATTCGGGGCATTCCAACCTTGATGGTTTTCAAAGACGGTCAATTGGCCGCCACCAAGGTGGGTGCCATGAGCAAATCTCAGTTAACCGCATTCATTGACCAGCAGTTGGCTTGAATCCAAGGCGCCCAACCAAGGCGCTTTGAGGCCTGCCCCCCAGTTTGAAGCCATTTGGGGGGTTGGCAAGCCCAGTTGCGACACTTCAAAAAATCCTGTCATAATTCGTTCCGTTGGGCCCCAATAGGGATTCAGCACAGTTTCAAGATAGAAATTGACGAAAGCCTATAGCGTCTGCTTTCCCTATGACGCCTCTTCCCTGCTTTGGTTTCTAGACGTTTGAAATTTCGGTCTTCTTCCTCCCCCTGATTTTTTTGACATCAACCCACAAGGGTTGCTTTACGCAGGTAAATCCATGCACTTAAACGAACTCAAGGCACTGCACGTGTCTGAAGTCCTCAAGCAAGCCGACGAGCTTGAAA
>Ga0214921_10001066_pt1 | contig 47662 bp, 28 predicted proteins | sample LL1505_MetaG_FD_177992 | JGI IMG/M metagenome (GOLD analysis project Ga0214921, IMG submission 177992) | Freshwater microbial communities from Lake Lanier, Atlanta, Georgia, United States - LL-1505 | ecosystem: Environmental > Aquatic > Freshwater > Lake | place: USA: Georgia | collected... | reverse complement strand
AGTTGGAGCGAGACCTTGTATAGTGGTTCAAGTTTTGGAGGTTATTGTTCTAAATATGTAAATAATGTGTGGATTATTACAACTACTCAAGCAATATATTATTCTAGAAATAGTGGCAGTACTTGGACACAAAGTTCTGTAGGAATAGGATTTGTTTTTAGTGTTTCTTATGGTAATAATATATATATGGCAGTTGGTAGATTTTATTCAGGAGCACAAGGTGTAAGTGCAACATCTTCTAATTTAGACACATGGGATCAAATTAGTGGTGACCAGAATCTTATAGGAAGATGTATAGAATTTCTAAAAGATAAATTTTATGTAGGAACGAATCCAAATTTTAGTAATGGAAATTTATATACAACTACCGATGGATATAATTATTCAGCAGTCACCCCAGTAGCTGGTAGTTTCAGTTCAGTATACTCTCTTTCATTAACTAATAATATACCAGTTGGACCACAAGGAATACAAGGAAATACAGGTGTTACTGGATATACTGGTTATACAGGATGGACTGGATACACTGGTGTTACAGGTTATACTGGATACACGGGATATACAGGATACACAGGATACACAGGACCAACTGGTTTACCAGGTTTAGCAACAAATACGGGTGCAACAGGATTTACTGGTTATACAGGGTATACTGGATATACTGGACCATTAAGTCCATATTTACAATTAATTGTAGCAGGAGGTTCTCGACCGTTATTTCAAGGATTTGGTGGTTTATCACTAAATGGTGTTTTATGGACTAATAAAGCTACACAAGGACCAGGTAATATTAAGGGTATTGCTACAAATGGTTCAGATAGTATTTTATATGTTGGTGGTCCGGGTACTTTTAATATTCGTTATACAAGTAATTTGGGTGATACTAATAGATCTATTGCTGCTTATGCCACAGATGATGTTGTGGATATTGCACCTATACGTCAAGGATTTGATGCTATATATGTTAATTCTAATCAATATTTTTATATGGTAGGATATCCACCACCAGGAGGTAATGTTGGTAACTACTTTAATAATAATCTAGCAAAAATACCAAGTAGTAATTTGAGTTCTCTTGTTACAGATGCTGGTTTGAATTCTATATTTAGAGCTGGATATTCAATTAATTATAATCCAGCAACAGGAAAATTTATATCAGTAGGAAATGGTACAACATATTATTGTGCTTCATCTACAAATGGAACATCATGGACAGGATTTAATATTTCTGGTTTTACAACACAGATGGTTACAACTTCTAATGCCGGTCAAACTACTAATTATTTAAAATATTTTTGTAGATATGTTAATGGTAATTGGGTTATTGGCGGTGGAACTAATACAGTAACATCAAGTACAATTTATTATTCTTCAGATGACGGAGTAACATGGTCTTCTGTTAGTACACCTGTTACAAATCCAAGAGATATTGCATTTTGGAATAATACTTATTTAATAGTAGGTATAACATCAAGTACATATTCAGCGACATCATCAAATCTAATTAATTGGACTACAGGTACAACTGATTCTACAAATAAAGGATATTGTGTTATAGGTGTTGATAATTCTTCTAATGTAAGTGGTTTTTATGTAGGTGGTAGTAATTCATCTACTGCGACAGTATATAGAACAACAGATGGAATAAATTACACAGTTTTGTATGTTCTTAGTCAAAACGGATGTGATCCGCTTGAATCAATGGCTATAAATTCAACTATAGCAATAGGACCAGCAGGTTCTCAAGGACCAACAGGTTTCACAGGTTATACCGGTTATACAGGTTATACTGGATATACTGGATATACTGGATATACTGGATATACTGGCGTAACAGGTTATACAGGTTATACAGGATATACTGGATATACTGGATATACTGGATATACAGGAGTAACAGGATTTACAGGATACACTGGATATACCGGATATACTGGATATACCGGGTATACTGGTGTAACAGGATACACAGGATATACGGGACATACTGGTTTTACAGGACATACTGGATATACCGGTTTTACTGGTTTTACTGGATACACTGGACATACAGGTTATACTGGAAGTACTGGATATACTGGATGTACTGGATATACTGGACCAACTGGTATACAAGGTCCTGCTGGTATATCAAGTGGTTTAACTTTATTTTTTGATAATAATACAACAACATCTGCTCCAGTTACACAGAGTTTATTAGTTACACCTGATTTTGATGTGCAAACAAGTGTAACATATAGTTTTGTTGGTTCAAATGATAATACATCTCATCTAATTGGAACATTTATTACCGATCCGGATTCAATTAATTCAACATTGATAGTAGGTGGATTATGGGATTATAATATTTATGCATCTGTAAATAGTTTATCAGTTGCTACATATTTATATCCTAAAGTTTATTGCGTAGATGCTGATGGAAGTAGTAATCCATTATTAATTGTTGATGGATCAAGTAGTAAACAACCAATTTTATTTACATCATCTGATATAACAACTGTAACAACATATGTTCAATTATTTGAGTTAGATGATTTAACAAAAAGAATAAAAATAGAATTATATTCTGTAATTCCATCTGGAACAACTACTGGACAAACAGTAACAGTATATTTCAGAGAAGGAAGTCAATCACATACACATACTACCTTAGCTGCTAATCTTTATGGATTTACAGGACCTACTGGTGCCACTGGATTACCTGGTTCAGCAACTAATACAGGAGCGACAGGATATACAGGTTATACAGGTGTTACTGGATATACTGGATATACAGGATATACTGGATACACTGGTTATACAGGTTTGACAGGTTATACTGGGACAACTGGTTTTACTGGTTATACTGGTTTTACAGGATATACTGGTGTAACAGGATATACAGGTTATACAGGATTTACTGGTTTTACTGGTTTTACTGGTTTTACAGGATATACAGGTTCTACAGGATTTACCGGGTATACTGGTTTTACAGGTTATACGGGATATACAGGATATACAGGTTTTACAGGAGTAACAGGATATACTGGTTATACCGGTTATACAGGATATACAGGATTTACAGGACCAACGGGGTTACCAGGTTTAGCAACTAATACTGGTGCAACTGGATATACAGGATACACTGGTTTTACTGGATATACAGGATATACAGGTGTAACAGGACCAACTGGAGAACTTGGTACAACTGGACCCACTGGATCACCAGGCTTTGCAACAAATACAGGAGCAACAGGATACACTGGATTTACAGGACCGACTGGGTTACCTGGATTTGCAACGAATACAGGAGCAACAGGGTATACAGGATTTACAGGTCCAACAGGTATTCAAGGGTTTACAGGACCAGTTGGAAATATAGGATTATCAACTATTAGAACATGGAATTTCTCTTCAGGTAATTCAACAACCTCAGGTAATTTCGAAGAAATTACATTAGGAATCAAAATAAATGTAAATGATATTTATGGTGATGCAATTGATTGGATTTTATCTGTTGATTCTTTATATTCAAATACACCACTAATAATAAATGCAGTGGATTCTAGTGGAAATAGTTTAATTATTTATAATATAAATAGTGTAACTGATAATTTAAATGGAACTTATGATATTGTTGGAACTTCAATTTCTTCAACTGGAAGTTTTGTTCTTAATAATGATGTATTTATTTCTTTTAATATACAAGGTTTAGATGGTAATGCAACAAATACAGGAGCCACAGGATGCACAGGTTTTACTGGTTACACAGGACCCATAGGACCTACTGGAGTCGATGGTAATGCAACAAATACTGGTGCTACAGGATATACTGGTTTTACAGGATATACCGGGTACACAGGATTTACTGGTTACACAGGATATACTGGTGTTACTGGTTTTACAGGATACACTGGTTTTACTGGTTATACAGGATACACTGGTTTTACTGGTTATACAGGGTGCACAGGTTTCACAGGATACACTGGAGTAACAGGTTTCACAGGATATACTGGTTTCACAGGATATACTGGTTTTACTGGTTTCACTGGATATACTGGTTTTACTGGTTTTACTGGATATACAGGATATACTGGATATACAGGTATAACAGGGCACACAGGTTTTACTGGATATACTGGTTTTACAGGGTACACAGGTTTTACTGGTTATACAGGATATACAGGTGCAAGAGGATATACTGGATTTACTGGCTTTACAGGATATACAGGTGTAACAGGATATACTGGATATACTGGATATACTGGATATACAGGTTTTACAGGATATACCGGGTACACTGGTTTTACTGGTTTCACGGGTTTCACAGGATTTACTGGTTATACTGGTTATACTGGTTATACTGGTTATACTGGACCAATAGGATTTACAGGACCTATAGGTTACACAGGATTTACTGGATTTACAGGATTTACAGGATACACTGGATACACTGGATATACTGGTATAACAGGGTGCACAGGTTTTACAGGTTACACAGGATACACTGGATATACTGGGATAACAGGATGCACAGGTTTTACTGGTTACACAGGATATACTGGTCCACTAGGACATACAGGTCCAACAGGTCCAACTTCTTATATATTAAGAAGTGAAGTAAATACATCAACATATAATATATTAACAACTGATAATTTATTAGGAGTAACTTATCCTTCTTCAGGTTCTGTTACATTATCATTACCATCAGCAAGTAGTTATATAAATAAAATATTATATATAGTTGATGAATCTGGAAATGCTAGTGTTAATAATATAACAATTAATGTAAATGGTTCTGATACAATATTAGGACAATCATCATTTACTATAGATATGAATTATATGTCAATCTCTATATATTCAAATGGTACATCAAAATGGTTTTTGATATAAAACACTCTTGATACTTTTATTTTTAAACTTTTTAGTTTAAAAACTATTTAAATTTTATTGTTTATAATAAATATTATGACTTATATTCCATTAATTAATAAAACAGGTTCTACTGGAAACACCGGAAGTACAGGATACACTGGTGTTACAGGATCTACAGGATATACAGGATATACAGGTTTTACAGGCTATACAGGTGTTACTGGTTGTACAGGACACACTGGTGTTACTGGTTATACAGGATACACTGGTTATACAGGACACACTGGTGTTACTGGTTTCACAGGATATACTGGTGTTACAGGATATACAGGTTTTACAGGATATACAGGATACACTGGTTTTACAGGTTACACTGGATACACTGGTGTTACAGGATATACCGGTTTTACAGGATATACTGGTGTTACAGGATACACTGGTGTTACTGGTTATACAGGATACACAGGTTATACAGGATACACTGGTGTTACAGGTTATACAGGACACACTGGTGTTACTGGTTATACAGGATACACTGGTTATACAGGATACACTGGTGTTACTGGTTATACAGGTTACACGGGACCAACTGGATCTTATGGACCAATGGGTAATGTTTTGAGAGTTGATGCTGTTTACGGTAATGATTCAACTGCATCAATTGGAGGAAAACCTTACTTAACTATAGAAAAAGCTATTACTGATGCAACTAATTTACCAGCAACATCATCGACTCCATTAACAATTTGGGTTATGCCAGGTATTTATGAATTATCTACACCAATTACAATACCTTCATATGTATGTTTACGTGGTATGAATATTCAAACAACAACTATTCAAATGACAAATGTTACATCAAATACAAATCTTATCACAATGGGAAGTCTTTGTAGAGTTGAAGATTTAAATTTGAAACTTTCATCAACAGGACATTACACTTTGAAAGGAATTGTTTTTGTTGATTCTACTTCTATTGAAGCAAAACTTAGAACATGTGTTTTAACTGTTGATAATTCAAGCGCATCTTCAACTGGAACTAGTAATGTTTATGGTGTAGAGTGTAATGGTACAGGTTCTTTAACACTAAATACTTTTTCATTTAATTGTGTTAAAGGTTCTACAATTAATGTTTTATCAAATGGCGGTGGAAATAAGAGAGGTATTTTAATATCAAATTCAAATCAAGCTTCATTAAGAGATACAAATATTTATGTTGCACCACCAACAAATGCAACTGTTTCATCCGGATCATATGTTGGAGTTGAAACAAATGATTCTTCAAATAATATTGGTTCGATTCAACTCCGAACAACAAGTATAGGTACTAAAACACCTATTACTGGTGATACATATACATCTTCTGATATTTTACAAACAACACCCTCAACAATTACAAATCCAGGATACTTAGCATCACCAGGTATTCAAATCGGACCTGGTACTGATCTTTTGACAAAAACCGCAGGATCTAAAGGATTTACAACATATATTTATCCAACGACTATTTATTATGGTCTAAGGGGAAATATATCAGTTGGAACACCTGGATGGTTATGGCCAGGAACACAAGCTGTAACAGCGGGTGGTATTTTCCCAGATGCTTCTGGTATTATTGGATCTGTTCATTTGGATATACAAAGCACTTCTAATAATAATCGTGTAAATTGTTCATCGACATTAGGATTAGCTGTCAATATGCCGGTTATTTTTGATACAAATATTGGTAATATTGTTTCTGCAACAACTTATTATATATATAGTGTAAATACATCTTATTTTCAAATTTCAACTGCAATTAATGGTACTTTATTTACAACTGGAAATCAAACATTAAGTATAACTGGAACTGTTTATTCTTCTTTAATCGTAACTGCATCATCAGTTGATAGTTCAAATAGAATTATATTGGATAATACAACTAACGTTTCTGTTGGAATGCCTATTGTTTTTTCTGAAAATATTGCTAATATAGTTTGTGGAACTCCGTATTATATAATTTCAATTGGTTTGATTGGAGGAATAACTCCATATATTACTGTAAGTAATGTTAGTGGAGGTTCTGAATTTACAACAGGAGTTGCTTCTTTTAATTCACCAGCAATTATTTTTACAATTTCTACACAAGTATCATCGGTTAGTGGGACAACAATAACCGTTAATCATTCTGACGGAATAATTGTTGGAATGCCAATTGTATTCGCATCAAATATAGGTAATATTGTACAAGGAACTCTTTATTATGTTAAAACTTCTGGAGGAAACGGAGGAACAACATTGAGTATATCTTCAACTTTAACAGGGACTGCTTTTAATGTCGGAACAGCAACTGCAAATGTAAGAGCCAATTTATTTAATATGACATCTATACCGGCTTTTTATAAAATTCAACAACCAGTTATTTTATCAGGTATATGTGTGTCAATGGCATCACCTGTAAATTTAACTGGTTCAAGCACAATATTGCAAGTTGCTATTTATAGAACACCAGTAGATATGAATTCTCAAACTAGTATTACACCGATTACTAATTTTTTCGTAACATTTAATGATTCAACAAGTTTATCACAAAGTTTTTATAATGCATCAAAAACATTAGGTACAGGTGATAGATTACATACATATTTGTCATTTTTTGGAGGAACTCCATCAGCACATGATATAACAATTCAATTAGATATGTTTTAAAAAAATTATTTTTGATTTTTAAACTTTTTAGTTTAAAAACTATAATTTTTTATTAAGTATAAATAAAAAATTATGACATATGTTCCATTAATTAATAAAACTGGATCCACTGGATCTACTGGTGTTGGGTATTCTAATTTAATTAGTACATATACAACTACAATTGGTTTAGGTGTTAAAGCATTTACTACAAATTATAATAACAAAAACTCTGCATTTATAGTTGGTCAACGTGTAAGAATTGTTTATGATTATAATAATTGGATGGAAGGTATTATCACAGACTTTTTATTAGTATCGAATTATATAGCAGTAAATGTTGATTACACATATGGCAATGGAACATATTCATATTGGACATTTGGAATTGCTGGAATTATTGGTTATACAGGATATACTGGATATACTGGTTATACTGGTTATACGGGTTATACGGGTTATACAGGACGCACAGGTTACACAGGATATACTGGATATACAGGTTATACAGGATATACAGGATATACTGGATGGACTGGATTTACAGGGTATACAGGTTATACAGGTTATACAGGTTATACAGGATATACAGGATATACTGGATGGACTGGATTTACAGGGTATACAGGTTATACAGGTTATACAGGTTATACAGGATATACTGGATGGACTGGATTTACAGGGTATACAGGTTATACAGGTTATACAGGTTATACAGGATATACAGGATATACAGGATATACAGGATATACTGGTTATACAGGATATACAGGATATACTGGATGGACTGGATTTACAGGTTATACAGGTTATACAGGTTATACAGGATATACTGGATGGACTGGATTTACAGGGTATACAGGTTATACAGGTTATACAGGTTATACTGGATATACAGGATATACAGGTTATACAGGATATACTGGATGGACTGGATTTACAGGGTATACAGGTTATACAGGTTATACAGGATATACAGGATATACTGGTTATACAGGATATACTGGATGGACTGGATTTACAGGGTATACAGGTTATACAGGTTATACAGGATATACAGGTTATACTGGATATACAGGATACACAGGATATACAGGATACACAGGATATACAGGATGGACTGGATTTACAGGGTATACAGGTTATACAGGATATACAGGATATAGTGGTTATACTGGATATACAGGTTATACAGGATATACTGGATGGACTGGATTTACAGGGTATACAGGTTATACTGGATATACAGGATATACTGGATGGACTGGATTTACAGGGTATACAGGTTATACTGGATATACAGGATATAGTGGTTATACAGGATATACAGGATATACAGGATATACTGGTTATACAGGATATACAGGATATACAGGATACACAGGATACACAGGATATACTGGATGGACTGGATTTACAGGATTTACAGGGTATACAGGTTATACTGGATATACAGGATATACAGGTTATACTGGACGCACTGGTTATACTGGTTATACTGGAACAACAGGATATACTGGTTATACTGGAACAACAGGGTATACAGGGTATACAGGGTATACAGGTTATACAGGTTATACTGGTTATACTGGATATGGTATTCAATTTACAGGCACATCATATGGACAAAATATATTTTGGAATCCATCTACTAATCAATTTAGATGTAATACAGGTACGCAAATATTTATTGGAAGCAATGCTGGTCAAACTGGACAAAGTACAGGTTCAGTTGCTATTGGATTTCAAGCAGGTAATTATTTGCAAGGTACTGGTTCAGTTTCTATTGGATATAATACTAATCAATTACCAGGTTATGATAATACATTTATATCTGGTGGCTCAACAGGAACACAATTTTCTACGACAAATGCAACTGGTGCAATTGGATGGACGTCCTCAAGTGCTATAAGTAGTATAACTACGAACCCTATTACATTTATCGAATACGCGAATAATTTTTGGGTAGCTGGATCAAATTCATATAGTACTTTACTATATTCTAGTAATAATGGTCTATCATGGACTGCAAATTCATCTTATTCACCATCAGCCCCATTTAGTTTAATAACTTCTTTTTATGAACCAAATAATAATATATGGCTTTTAGGTGGTTATAGTACAACTACTAATACTATTTTCAAAACAACCAATATTACATCAACAATGACTGGAAAATTAAGTTATTTTTATTTAAGGTCTTGTTTAAATTTTGCTTATAGTAGTTCTTTAAATAGATTTATTGCATGTGGGTCATATACTCCTGTTTTTACAGCTATTCCGATTATGCATTATTCAGATGATTTAGGTGAAACATGGACTTCAATTGCCTGTGCTTTTACATCTGCTTCACAAATTACAGCTATAGCACGCTCAGATTTACTTGGTTTATTTGTAGTTGGGTCAACTGCATTTTCATCACAACCAACTACATTTTGGTCAACAACTGGTTTAACTGGAAGTTGGACATCAGCTAGTGGAACAACTGGACAAATTGAAAAAATTATATGGGTTGATGAGTTAAATATGTTTATATCAATTGGTTATGCACCAAGTAATATTATTTCACCAATTAATTATTCTACCGATGGAAAAAATTGGACTCAAACTAATTACACTACAACATCTGGATATTATGTTTCAGATATTGTATGGAGTAAATTATCAAGAATATTAGTTGCGGTCAGCCCTAATTTATCTAATTATTTAACAAGTTCAAACGGGATTACATGGACTACAGGAGCAAGTAATATAAATATATATTCAATAGGATTAAATGAGTTATTAAATAATTCTAATACAGTATCAGTTGGAAATCAAGCTGGATATTATAATCAAAGAAATAATGCAATAGCTATTGGATATAATTCAGGACAATATACTCAAGGTGAATCATCCATATCAATAGGATATCAAGCAGGATTTCAAAATCAAGGATCAGCTTCTGTTGCTATAGGATATCAAGCAGGTCAAACAAATCAGGGAATTAGTGCAGTTGCGATTGGAGATAGTGCAGGTCTTATATCACAGGGATTTAAAGGTGTAGCAGTTGGATGGGGAGCTGGAAATAATAATCAAGCTACAGGTGCTGTTGCAGTTGGAAATGAATGTGCAGACCAATTTCAAGGTTCATTTGCAGTAGCAGTTGGAACAAGAGCAGGTTCTCGAACACAAGGTCTAAATGCAGTTGCACTTGGATTTCAAGCGGGACAAACAAGTCAAGGGGCAAGTTCCATTGCTATAGGTTCTAGTGCAGGTCAAGGAAACCAATTAGGTGATTCTATTGCTATAGGAACTTCAGCAGGTCAATTTGCACAACAAAACACTTCAATTGCTATAGGATACCAAGCAGGACAATCAGGTCAAAGAACAAACGCGATTGCTATAGGAAATCAAGCAGGGCAAACAGGTCAAGGTTCAGGAGTCGGAAATCCTATCGCAATAGGAGCTTCCGCAGGTCAAGCAAATCAACAGGAAAATTCTCTCGCAATAGGTTCTCAAGCAGGTCGAACAAATCAAGGAACAAATGCAATATCAATAGGAGTTTTAGCAGGAACAGCTTCACAAGCTGCTAGAGCAATAGCAATTGGGCGCGAGGCAGGACAGACTAATCAAGGAACTGGTGCGATTGCGATAGGATATCAAGCAGGACCAAATAGTCAAGCAGCTAATTCAATTGTTATAAATGCGTCTGGAAGTTCTTTAGATAATACAACATCAAATTCTACAAAGATTAATCCTATTAGAGATGCACCAACAGCATCAACATATAGAATGATGCTATACGATGCTACAACATCTGAAGTTGTTCGTTCAACTGCAGGGACATCAGCGCAAAATAAAACATTTATTATTGATCATCCGGTTGACAAAAATAAATTTTTAGTTCATGCATGTTTAGAAGGCCCTGAAGCCGGTGTTTATTATAGAGGAAAAGGTGTTATAACAAATAATATATCAGTTGATATAGAATTACCTGAATATGTTGATAAATTAGCAACAGATTTAACAGTTCAAATTACGCCGATATATGATAATAAAGTTGTTAAAACATATAATGTATCAGAGGTAAATGGTAATAAATTCACTGTATATGGAATGAATGGTAGTTTCTTTTGGAATGTAATAGGAAAGAGAAATACAATTGAAGTGGAACCGATGAAATCAGAAGTAATACTTAATGGAAGTGGACCGTATATGTATATATCTGAAAAAATGTAAAAGAAAATTAAAGGATTATAAAATATTATTATATTTTATAATGTAATTGTGTTCATCATATTCTTAATAAATTTATTTTTTAACTTTTATAGAAACTTTAATATTCATAGCTTGAAGTTCGTTAATTAATAATTTACTAGCATATGGAAGATTACATTTAGATATTTTATCAGTATCACATGCTTTACATTCATTTTGTGTTGTAGAAATATTACCACATACATCACAAACATATATTTGATAAGGATCAGACTTTTCAAATAATCTTTCTTTTAAAAATTTTGAAGTACCATGACTTATCATACACGATAATACCAGTTCATCTAGATATTTCTTTCTAGAATCATCACACTTATTAATTCGATAATAATAGTTGTAAATCGTATAGAACTATAAAATCTTATTAATAACACCTTTTCAGGTGGGTCTAGACTATATCTTAAGCGATAAAATATCGCCCATTTTCATTTAGTCGTTGAACCTTCTTCATGTGTTGAAGATTGGCTGCGGATTTTCTCTGTTCTTTAAGTTTTTACTCTCTTAGATATTAACTAAGACCATTATATTATTTCTAATATAACTTAGTATTAAAGACATACAAGAAATCCCCGCAATTTGAAAATGTTGCTTACTATACTTTAAACTAGCAGTATTTTTAGATACCACTGAGACCTGTATTGATCTCTTTCCCGGTAATATCAGTTCATCTAGATATTTATATCTAGAATAATTACATATATTAACTCGAATAAAATAACTAAAAGGTATAGAGTTATTTAATCTAATTAATATAACCTTTTCAGGTTGACCTAGACTATATCTTAAGCGATATATTATCGCCCATTTCCATTTAGTCGTTGAACCTTTTCCATATCTCGTATAGAGACTTAGGAACTTGGCTGCGGATCATCTCTAAGGTATATTAAATACCTGCACTATGTGCTTTTCTAACATTTTGCTATATTTTTAGTTATTAACTAAAACCATCAACAAATTTCTTTATTGACTTAGCATTAGAAACATTACAAGATATCCCCGCAATTTGAAAATGTTGCCTACTATACCGTAGACTAGCTGTATTTTTACATACAACTGAGACTTATTAATCTCTCCAAATCTTAGCAGTTATACCGGATTCATTAGACATTTTTTTCTAAATTATTATCCCTGTAAATTCACTATTGATATCTCTTAAAGAATCGTAAAATATCAATAACTACATTACAGCATTCTCTCGAATGGGCTTAGAATAAATCTTAAGCTATCATTAGGATATGACGATCCTTCAAGCCCACTTCCATATATTCGTTGCACCTTCTCCAAATCCAGTCATATAAGGACTTAGGAGCTTGGCTCAGGATTATTTTTTTCTTTTAGATTATACCATCATCATAAGATTTCTCTAAATGACTAAGGACTAAAAGTTATTTAGATGGATAATATATCCTAATCCACCTATTTCAAAATTTCCCCTGAATTTGAAAATGTTGCCTGTTACGACACAGACTAGCAGTGTTTTTAGATACCACTGAGGCATAAGTTTACCTCCTTCTCTTGCGATTATACCAGTTCATCTAGATATTTCTTTCTAGAATTATTACTTCTATTAAGTCGATAAAAACAACCATTAGTATAGGATTGTTTAACCTTGTTAATAGCACCTTTTCAGGTGGGTCTAGACTATATCTTAAGCGATAAATAAATATCGCCCATTTTCATTTAGTCGTTGAACCTTCTCCAATATTTAGGAGTTTGGCTGCGGATCATCTCTATTTTTTAAATTTTTACTCTCTTAGTGATTAACTAAGACCCTTACTATATTTCTATAATAAGTTAGTATTAAAAAAATTAACAAGATGTTCCAGCAATTTGAAAATGTTGCCTACTATACTGTAGACTAGCTGTATTTTGTAATACAACTTAGACCTAATTGATCTTCCCTCTAACGGCTGTCTTGTTTTTTTATACCTTAGTTTACACTAAAGGAATAGACTGTATCTTAAACAGATTCAAGTTGATTAAACTATCATTATCTATCAACACCCGTGCGGTCGTTGAAGAAAAACCATATTCTTATCATAACGAATTTAGGTTCTTTATCCGCGGATTATCCAAATTCTTAACATTATTACCATTGGGTACGATTTTTAATCGTGTTCCCTTTATATCTTTCAACATAAAGGTGGTAGTTAAGTTTTTAAGGAAGTTCCCGACGTTTTAAGGTGTTTCGCCTTAATATATTAAGACTAGGTAGATTCTTTTAAAACTACCTTTTGACTCCAACAAGTTTAGAGTCGTCACATGCTTTGATACCACATCTTTTCAGATGGGAATAGACTATATCTTAAGTAATCATTGAAACATATCAAGTTTCTCATACCCACAAACATCTAGTCGTTGAACCATTTTCTATTTCCTTGATAATTGAAAACTAGAAACTTGGCTGCGGATTGTCTCTATTCTTTAATTTTTTACTCTCTTAGGTGTTAACTAAGACCCTTATATATTTATAAGTTAGTATTAAAGACTTAACAAGATGTTCCCGCAATTTGTCTGTGTTGCCTAATAAAATTAGACTAGCAATATTTTTTATATTACTTCGGCCGTATTGACCTTGTGATCGACTGTTTCCAGTCCAACAAGTTTTTCCATTTCTTCTAACATAAAAAACCTCTGATGGAACTTGTAAACAAAACACTGGACATTTCTCATTTTTTATAAATTTTTCTTCAGAATTATCATCTATAATTGGATTTTCTACTTTTGTTTTAATATATAATTCTAAATCTTTTTCAATATTACATTCCCAACCAATATGTAGGCATAATTGCTGTATTTGATCAGCTAATATAATACTTGTAGCATAATGCTTAATTTCACTTAAGTATGTTTCTATTTTTAGAAAATGTTTTATAAATAAAATTGCTTGTCTTTTTGATAAACTATATATCAATTCTGGAAATTCTTTACACTTATCTGCTTGTATAATTATTTCTTCATCTGTTATATTATATTCTTCTTTTTCCCAGTCAGCATCTTTTTTATATTTTACTATTTTACCAACTATTTCATCTGCTCTTGCAAAATCGTAATTATTTTCATGAACTTTTGATACCCACATTCTATGATTACCTGTTACTTCTAAATCTATTACCTGATTTTTTATATAATACATTGGTCCTTCATAATCTGGGTAAATCATAATATCAATCGGTTTTTCATATACAAGTTTCCCATCTTTTAATGTTGCGATTAAATCATCCTTATTTAATTCATACGCAGTTTTCCATCCTCTAAGGGTTAAAACTGAAGTATTTGGACAAATTTTTATACAATGAAGCTTATCACTTACCATATGCTTCAATCTCTGATAAAACACCGGCCCAATATACACTTGAGAATCAATTATCTCTCCTGTCATTCCATTAATTAGAGATTCATTAGCATGTCTTTCAAATCCATGAACTTTTAAACGATCACAAATTTGTTCTGCTATATTTGTACTATTACTAGTAAACGGTGTACCATCTCCAAATGTTCCTTCCATACAACATGCTTTACCTAATACAGTTTCCAATAATTGCGCGACAGTCATTCGTGATGGAATGCAGTGACTATTAATTATAATATCTGGAACAATTCCATCTCTTGTAAATGGCATATCTTCATGTGGAACTAATAAACCAATTGTACCCTTCTGCAATTATACCCATTTTTACAAATGGGTTTAGACTATATCTTAAGCCACGTAAAGTAGCCCATATCCGTTTAGTCGTTGAACCTTTTTCTTTCCATTTCTGGTTAAGAAACTTGGATGCGGATTGTCTCTTATCTTTAATTTTTTACTAAATACAGTGATTAACTATATATTTCTAACAAATTTCTTTATTAGTTTAGTATTAAAGATGTTCAATCAAGATGTTCCCGCAATTTGAATATGTTGCCTTGAAAAAAGACTAGCAATATTTTTAATATTACTGCACCCAGATTAAGCGCTTCTGCTATTTCCTGACCATACTGGCTTACCATTTTGTCTACATAAAAACACACCTGTTCTAACACTTAAACAATACACTTTTCCGTTATAATCTACCCATTCTTCCGATTGTCCATTCTGTGTATTTTTATGCCCATGATTAATTTCTGGTTCTGTTTTAGTTTTTATTATAGTTATTACCCAATTATCTTTAGTCGATGTAATTACCCTACCATCTTTAGTTGTAGCACATGTTCCAGCTTTTCTTCCATCTGGAACTCTACAATGTGTTGAATATCCAGCGTGTAATGCTAAACGGGATACATCATCACACAATCTTTTTGAAGATGTAAAATATTGTCTATTATTAGATTCAGTTGTATGTCCATCTCCTAATTCTAATGATGTTAGTAATATTCTACATTGTTCTTTATTTAAACTCCATACCCATTCAGGTAAAAATTTATCTGTAGCACCAACACTTAATTGTTTCATATATTTTGTTAAATTTTTATTATTTATAAACCATTTATATCCGTTGCGTCCAGTTTGAACAACATCTCCATTTTTTCTTACCACTGTATTTTCATCATCATTTTCCATTTCTTTATTAATTATAAAACCCATATTTTTACAACATTTTTCATATGCTTTTTGAACACGATGTTTATTTGCAGCTATTACAGTGCAATTACCACTTGTCCAACCTTCTGCTATCCATATTCCAAAAAATACTAACCAATCTTCCATTTTTACAGAAAAATCAGGTGTGGTAAAATATTCACCTATCCATTTTTCTGGTTCAAAATTATTGACATTTTTCTTATATTTTAATCTTTTTCCAAAACATTTATCAGCTGTCATATATTCAAAATCTTTTTTATAATTACCTCCTTTTCCATATCTTTTCTTAATCCACATACGATGGTTTGGTGTTACAGATAATTCTACTTGTTGAGATTTCAATTCATATAATTTTCCATTATAATCATATTCATGTAATTCACTAGGTTTTTCATATTTAACATTGTCATCTTCTAATATAGCAACTTTATCATCTAAAGTTACATGTTCAATTAATTTCCATCCATTTTCTGTTAACACCTCACAGGTGTTTTGCCTGTAACATGCGGCTTTGTCGCCTATTTCAGGTATTTTCTGGTTTCTGATAACAACTTTAATCATTTTATAGCCATTTGGAGTAACTGTTTCGATAACTCTATCGATATAGCCTTCCTCGCCTGATTTTATGACATAACTATTATCGAATAATTCTTCTTCACCATTTTTATTTGATTTTGTTAAAACTTTACCAATAATAACATCACCTTTTTCAACATATACAGATTTACCGCCCATTCGTTTTTTAACTAACCCTTTTTCATCTAAAAAACTATAATTACAATTCTTTTTGCGTTTCTCTATCGGTGGCATACATATTGTCTCAAAATTATATGTACCTTGTTTGCGTTCTTCATCTACTAATGTCCTATATGATGTAACAACAAAAAGTCCCCTTTCAACTGAGGCTTTATTCATCAGGATACTGTCTTCTTGGTTGAAACCGGTATAACACGCTATAGCAACAATAGCATTAATACCACTAGGCATATCATCAAAACCCATCATTCTTGCTGGAATAGTATTTACAAGAGGTTTTTGAGGATAATCCATAACATATGTAATTGTATCTGTTCTAATTTGATGTGATGAGGCATAAAACCCTAAGGCTTGTTTACCCATTGATGATTGATAGATAACACGTGGTGCTTGATTGTGATCAGCAAATGGAATAATACTTGCCATAACACCTAACATCATAGATGGACAAATTTCTAGAAAATGATTATTATATTTACTTAAATCAGATTCTTCCATAGCAATAACACAATTTTGAATTTCAGAATTATCAACATATTGTACAAATTGTTTTTCAATCAACTGATCCCAATCAGAAATATCATCTTTTTCAGTAATATTTAATCTATTAGTCGATTCATTTACAGTTAGCAATGGTCTTATGAATCTACCTTCATCACAAAAGATTCTAATATCATCATCATTAAAAGAAAATGAAACTTCTTTATCTAATAATCCATTCTCACGATAAGATTTCATTTCAGCAATAAACAAATCAGGATCTAAAGTAATACCCATAAGAATTCCATTGAGAAACACATGAGTCTTATCATTAGAACCTTCATAATCATTAATAAAAATTAAATTATCACTATTTTCGATAATTTCTTTAACAACAACTGTAGGAATCTTCCTTGTAACAGTAGTTGTTAGCGCCAAATTCATAACAATACCTATGCTCTGTCCTTCAGGTGTTTCTGAACAGCATATATACATTATCTGACTTGAATGAATTTGCCTAATCTTTGCATTTTTTCCCTCTTTACCGATTGGAATGACAAGACGTCTAAGATGAGATAATGTAGCACCATATGTTAGACGTGATAATACTTGAGAAACACCTGTTCTCACATAATTGGTTTTAGAAACAGACCAAGAACCGGTAGCACAGCAACTCCTTAACCCAGTAGTGATACTATTAGTTCTATTAATAATACTTATAATATCAGGTCTTTGTTTCTTTTTCTCAATCTGCATTTCAATAGATTTCGCGAAACGTTTAAAAAGAGTCCTAAACAATTCAGTAAATAAGACTCCAGTCATTTCAACTCTTTTATTAGCATAATTATCACGATCATCAACCTTTCTAACACCGATTGATGTTCGTAATAGTTTATTGACCATATGACCCAAAAAGAAACATTTTTCTTTAATAGTTGCAAAAATACCCATATGCGGTAGCAACTCATTCTCAACTACTTGTGAAACATAGTTGGTTTTTCTATCATCCTTAATAACGTGAATAATATATTCGCTAATATATGCTAAAGCATCTTCTTGCGATTTTATAAAATATGAATCGCGTATAATATATTTGATATATTTATTAATTTTTGGATCATTATCTTTATTTCCAATGATATCACTGATTTCATCTTCTTTTAAATACCCAAGTGCTTTGAAGATAATTCCAATAGGAATACATTCCTTAATATATGGAATGGAAAATACAAGAGTTCGATCATCAACACCAATTTTAGCCTGTAATAGAACAGAATGACCTGTTTCCTCAGACATGCTTCTAACTTCACATACATATTTATATTTATCACCTGCTTTTTGTTCCAAAACAATCGGTTGATTGTAAATACCTCTTAATTGTCCAACAATAACTCTTTCCTTACCTTTTAAAATTAAATATCCACCATGGTCACGATCACATTCACCTGATTTAATACGTTCAGGTTTAGAAATCTCAAGAAGATTACATTTGCTTGAAAGCAACATAATAGGCGTTCTACCAACAATTACTCTTTTATGTTCATATATTTCAGGTTCTTGATCTTTATTCTCAATTTTTTCAATAACATCAACAAAAATAGGTGAATCATATGTTAAATCACGCTGTCTTGCCTCAGCGGGTAACATCGGTCTAACTGATCTATCTTCTTCAATAATAGAAGGATTCGGAATATGAACTTGACCAAATGATATTGTATATTTGTAATCATGTTCTGGCTGGTCAATAACAATATCAACTTCATTTACAACATTTTGAATACCATTATTGATATAATCATTAAATGTATCAATCTGATGAGATACGAATCCTTTTTTCTTAAAATAAGAATCGATAATATTCCATTTAAAATTTTCACTTAACATAGGTATACTCGCGTGATTATAAAAAAAATCAAATTACAAAAATAAAAATATCAATTTTATTTTTTTTAGACAAAAACATATTTATAAACTAAACTTTCAAATAAAAATGAGTAAAAGAATTTCAATAAACAGGGAAGATTTTATCGTTAATAATGATGAATTTAATAAGATTCCACATGATGAATTTAATAATCTAAATATTCTAGATTCTCTAGGAACACAAGAAAGACTTGTATCTTTATTAAAAGAAATAAGTAAATTAGGTGATTTTAGTTTAAAATGTATTAATACATCTCATGGTGGATATATTCCAATAAAATTATCTAATAATTACAAAAATATAAATGTTTTAACAACAAATGATCAAATGCAAAATGTTATAAATAATATAGAAAAATATAATATAAAAAATATTGTTTCTAATTATTCAGATACAACTCATGATGTTTTATATATTAATAATATTCTAATTAATTTAGAATCAGATGATATACCAAAATTTTTATTATGTGATTTAGATATGAATGTAACGCGTTCAGAGTATAAAAGTTATATTTTATCTGATTCAAATTTAATATTATATGTATTAAATGAGTATAATGACAAATTTATTGAAGAATTTAAATATTTTATTTCAGATTCAAAATTAAATTATGATAATTTAATACATCTAACAATGATTGTAAAAGACGCTGGAGATAATTTTGAGAATATATTAACTCAAAATTTAAAATTTATTGATAGATGGACAATATTGGATACTGGAAGTACGGATAATACGATCGAAATAATAAATAGAGTATTGGTAGGTAAAAAGAAAGGAAATTTATATCAAGAACCATTTCTAAATTTTAGAGATAGTAGAAATAGATGTTTAGATTTAGCAGGAACAGATTCCAAATTTATAATTATGTTAGATGATACATATTTAATTCAAAATGATTTGAGAACATTTTTAGTTACAGTAAGAGGAGATCAATTTTCTGATTCATTTAGTTTATATATTAAAAGTAATGATTCTGAATATGGATCAAATAGAATTATAAAATCTGAAACAAAATTAAGATATAAATATAAGTTACACGAGGTAATATCACCAGAAAACAATAAAAACGTTATAGTTCCGATGCATCATGGGCATATATTAGATCATAGGTCAGATTATATGGAAAATCGAACTATGGATCGAAAAAAATATGATTTAAAAATATTATACGAAATGGTTGAAGAAGAACCAGATGATTCACGTGCATTATATTATTTAGGTCAAACATATAATTTATTAGAAAGATATGAGTCAGCACTAGAATTCTTCTTAAAAAGAGTTGAACATAAGGATGAAGGTTTTATACAAGAGAAGATAGATGCTTGTTTTGAGGCCGCCAGATTATGTAATTTTAAATTAAATAGACCATGGAGCGAATGCGAAAAGTTATATAAAAAAGCGTATGAGATGGATAAATCGAGACCTGATAGTTTATATTTTCTTGGAATACATTATTATCTTGAAAATGATTACGATACATCATATGAATATATGAAAAAGGCGTTTGAAGTAGGTTATCCAATCCATTGTCAATACAGTTTAAAACCAACTTTATCTTATTATTTCTTACCTAAATTTTTAAGCGAATTAAGTTTTGTGAAAAACAATATCAGACTAGGAAAGGCATGTTGTGATTTATTTTTAGAGAAAAACGAGGTTGATGAAATATCATCTGATTATTATACAATGAAATGTTGGAATAAAATATATACACAATTATTAGATTTAGATACAAAAATTCCAACTGTTTTACTAAAAAATGATGATAAACCATATTTTGTAATACATGCTAACGGAGGATTTACAAATTGGACTGGAAAAGATATAGAAACAAAAGGTGTTGGTGGAAGCGAAACATGGGTAATAGAAATAGCAAAATATGTACAAAAACATGGTTATTTTAATGTTATTGTATTTTGCAATTGTAGTCAAAATGAAGAATATAATGGTGTTCAATACAGAAATTTAAATGAATATAATTCATTTATATTAGATAATAATATTCATACATGTATTATAAGTAGATATCCAGAATACCTACCTGTTAGCTATAGAGGTAATATATCAAATATATACTTAATTCTTCATGATTTAATACCATCTGGAGAAGTAATAATCCGAGATAGCAAATTAAAAAATATATTTTGTTTGAGTGAATGGCATTGTGATAATTTCAAAAGTATGTTTAAGACGTTAGAAGATTTAGTAATACCGTTTGGATATGGAATAGATACAAATTTATTTAAAAAGTATAATGAAAAACAAAAACATAAATTTATTTATTCATCTTTTCCACATCGCGGTCTCTTACCTTTATTACAAATGTGGCCAATAATAAAAGAACGATATACTGATGCTACGTTACATATTCATTCTGATATTGATGGTAATTGGGTAAATTCAGTAAGACCAGAAGAAATGATGAAAATAAAGGAGATATTACCTAAATTAGATGGAATTGTATATGAGGGATGGACAGATAAGAAAAAATTGGCAGAAAATTGGTCAACAGCAGATGTATGGTTTTATCCGTGTACATTTTTAGAAACGTTTTGTTTAACAGCATTAGAATCTGCAATATCTAAAACATTGGTAGTAACTAGTGATTTAGGAGCATTACAAAACACTGTTAAAGACCGTGGAATTATTATCAAAGGCGATGCTTATACAGAAGAATGGCAAAATAAAGCGTTAAGTTGTCTTTTTAGTATATTAGAAGACCCAGTAAATAAAAATAATTATATAAATAAAAATTATGAATGGGCAAAGAATTTATCATGGGAGAATAGAACAAATGAATTATTAAAGATTATATTAAAAGAAGAAGATAAAAGTTATTTAAGTTCATTTGATTTTTCAAATATTTTAAATTATTTTAATTTTCTTCATAGTAATAAGAAAAATAATGGAAATATATTAAAAATAGGAAATGATATAGAAATAACAAATTTAGATAAAAATATAAGAAATGTAATTAATTTAGAAGATGATGATTATGTATTAGTTGAAAACGAAGTTGAAAAAAAAAAAGAACGTGATATAAATGAATTATTGAATGAATATGGAAAAAAAACGTTTGATATGGTAATTTGTTCTAAAATGGGTTTAGGAAGTTTTGATTATTATACTTTATTAGTAAATTGTTGGAGTTTGTTAAAACATGAAGGAATGTTAATATTTGTAAAAGATGATTGTGTATCCGATTTTATGTCTAAATATATTAATAATATTAAAGTTTTAGAAAAAAATAATAAAATATTTTGTATTGAAAAAATTTTAATTTAAAGAATTCGTTTTTATATATACCAACCATAGCTCAGTTGGTAGAGCAACGGACTGTAATTGTCTAAGATTACTCACAGTAGTAATCCGTGTGTCGTGAGTTCGATTCTCACTGGTTGGAAAAATTTTTTTATATTATTTTGAAATAATATAAAATAAGTAATTATATTTATAATAAACTATCAAAACTAACTGGTTTATAATTAATAGATTTTAAAATTTTACTAGTACTCTGATTAAAAACAACATAAAACATACCATCAGGACTTAATCTATAGGCTGGAGAATCATATCTTCCATCTTTTTTATAAAATTCGACAGTTTCAATTGCTTCTTCTTCAGTATAACATAATTTACTCATATTAGATTTATGAACGAGGTCAAATGCTTCATCAGCATTAATACCGATCCCACTAAAAAACCCTAGCGTCACATACATAATATCACTTAATGCATCAATAGTTTCAACAAAATCTTTATTTTTAATAGCTTCTTTAAGTTCATCAACTTCTTCCTCAATTAAAGATAAACGATACTTTACGAATGCTGGATCAGCATCAAATATATTAGGTTGTGGAGATGTATAATTTTTTACACCAAATGCATTATTAAATTCTAAAGATACTTTTTCAAAATTTGAAAGTCTTAACATATTTATATATATTTTTTATATATTTAAATTTAAATTCAATTTTATTTTTTCTCTTAAAAACAATCACTTATATCATATTTATCAAATTTTTTAAATCTATGGAAATATCTTTGAACATTTGTTGATTCTGGAATTACAAATATAATTGCTTTTTCTAAAGTATAATATGAATGAGAACAACAATTAATTACTTCTTCAATATTTTTGTCACAATCTTTATAATAAAATGATGTTTTATTATCTTTATTAGATGCCATATCTTTTGCCTCGTTTAAATCAGTGATATATTTAATTTTATTATCATAGAATTCTAATTCATTAGATAAACGCTGGTCTAAAGAAAGAACTAAATCATTAGTATAATCGAATTGTATATCAGTATCTAAATCTTTATTATCACCACGATAACAGTCTGTAAATATTAAATGAGGATTTGGATAGTAAATATTTAATTCATTAGCACTCTTTTGAATTATAGTATCTATACCATTAGTAGAACCAGTTTTATTGATAAAATCGAGCATTTTTCTAGCACCATTTTTAGAAATAATATATCCACCCGTACCACCAAGAGAATTTAAGAAAGACCAATAAGTATCACGTTTTGTAATAATAGGTATTGTTTCTCTATTTAATTCATCTTTTTGTTTTTCTTTATCTCTAACATGATGTCCAAAGAAAAGTAAATCGAAATACGAAGCATCATGTAATTGATTTAAAATATCATCATATTTATTTTTGAAATTAGGTGTAAATTCAATGTCATCTTCAAGAATAATAAAAGCATCGTATTGGATCGAATTAATTAATTCAGTGTATAATTTAACATGACTTAATAAACATCCAACCATACCTCTTCTCATATTATAATCATTATTTTCAAATATTTGTTGTAATTGTGCACTATTCTTTATAGTTTTACCATCAACAGCAGAAAATCTTTCGTAATTCAAGAATTCAATATCTTTAGCATCATTTTTAAATGCTTCCCATCTATCTGGTCGTCTATCTAAATTAATAATATAAGTTTTAATTTTTAATTGTTCTCTTATATTTATAACTTCTTCAATAATTATTTTTTGTTTTTCTTGTTTTTCTTGTTTTTTTAATAATTCTTCTTTTCCATGGAATTGTAATTCATTATTTAATTTATAAGCATTGAGTTTAGTTTCATCATCTCTTTCTGATGTAAGTCGTCCGATATGAAGAGAATAAATTCCCTCGAAAAAAGCAGATACATAACCTCTAGAATTATATCTGTGAGCATAATCCATTTCAAAATGAGAAATTTGTTCATTAAAAGGTCCTAATTCAGATAATATTGAAGTTCGTTGAATACTAGGTCTTAAACTCCAGTGTGGCCAATATGAAGAAGATTTACAATTACCATATTTTTCTTTCCATTTTTTTGTATCTTCTTCATTTTTACAATATTCATGTATGAAGTATCTAAATCCATTTTGTGTAGTATTATATAATCCACCTTTAATATCAATATCGCTTTCGATTTCAGCGTAATTTTTATTAAATAAACATTGTCCGATTTTTTTATTTGATTCTAAAACATCAAGAGCATCTAAAATATAATTTCTTTTAACAAAAAACTTCCAATCATCTTCTAAATGAAAAAGATAAGGAGTTTTAACTTTATCTCTAATTATATTCATACTTTGTGGATGACCTTTTTCTTTAATATCTTTAAAATAAAATTCAAAAAATGGATAAAGTGTTTTCATTTTATTTCTATCTTCTTCAGATGAATTATCATCGACGCATAACCAATAATCAATATTTTCAATATCCACGCAATTAATTATCGAATTCATAGTTTTTTCAAATAAATCAAATCTTTTACAAGTTGTGATTGTTAAAGTAACAAGAGGAAAATCATTTTTTGGTCTATTTAAAATATCTTTAACTTTATTTTCATTATAATCAATATATCTATCTGCAACATGATCGATAGAAAAATGTTGGTTAAACAAAACAAACCAAGCGCTTTCTTGTGTTAATCCTTTCATAGAAAGACATTGTTCATGTATATCATAAGCTTTGTTATGATTTTGCACATAATAGCAACTAATAGCACATTCATCTTTAACATTTTTAGAAAAAGGGAACAATTTCATAAAATATTCAGCCAATAAAATAGATAAATTGTGTAAATTTTGAGATCTTAAATATCTTAGCAAATTAACAGCGTTAGATTCATTAGATGATTTTATAAATTCTTGTGTTAATGTATCCATATGTTCTGACATTTTAATTAATTAAAATCATTTCTCTAAATAGTTTTAATAAAAATAAATTGATTTAATAATTTTTATAAATAATTTATTTTAAAAAATATGTTGGTAAAAGGACTTATTATTATTTTTCTTATTATTCTTCCTATTATTGAATTATATATTACAGAGATGAATAAAAACAGTGAAATATTATGTGATTCAAAGATTGATATTGGATTTTATGAATGGTCAGTTGTAAAAAATGCATTTACATTAGTAACTACTATTTTGTTATGTATTTATATGAGTTTAAATAGATATAGTATTATAAGATTTCATACACGTAATCTTGTTTATATGATGAATTTTAATATGATAATTTGGATAATTGTTGGATTAGTTTTAATATTTAAAGATTGTGAGTATGAACTATCAGACGGAACTATTCTTTTTAATATCTTAAACATTTTATTTGGTATTATAAGTATTTATGTATGCTATTATATAATATATGTATCTTTCAATTATGAACGAATACCATTATTAGAAACGGTTGAATATGTTTTGTAACTTTTAAAAAATATAATACTATTAAGTATTATATTTCCTATATATTTTATTTATGTTTTATATGCAATTATATATGGTATAAAGCGTTCGGATTCTTGTTTTTCCATAAATTCATCATAATTATCTACAATCATTTTATCTTTATCATCATAATAATACCATTTATTATCATAATTACTTAAATTAGTATAATGTCCTGAATTTAATTCACCTATATGAAAAACAATTGATATTGGTTTTAATTCATAACTATCAATTACTATATTTTCTGGTTTTATAAATTTTTCAATTTTATTTAATTCAGAATCAAAAATATTTAATTGAACTATAAAATATTTATTTAAATTTACTGGTAAATTAGATTTACATCCTTTAAAATATTCTTGACCATCGTTATCATAAACTGTTCCTTTAAATTCTACTTCTATAAAATCAGTTTTATCGTATTCAATATCTACATCAATTGGTTTAGAGTAATTATTTATACAATTTTGAATAGTTTCACATTCATCAATACTTAATTGTATATAATTGCTATCTAATATTGTATTTTTATATTCTTCGCATTCATCAAAACTATTTTTGTAATATAATTTTTGTTCCATTTCAAAAACATATCCAATATTTTTATATTCATATACTTGTAATAACTTTTGTAATAATTCAGAAGCATCTTGTTGAGAGGGATCAATAAATGAAAAAGAAGAAAATTGAAGTTTAATAAGTTTAAGAACTTTATTTTTTGCGCTAGTATCTAAATATATACCAATTGTTCTTAATAATTGTATTGTAGCATTGCAAAAGCAACTTTCTCCATAATTTTTGATTCCGTTTTTATCATTACTATCACTTAATAATTTTTCTAATTCTTCTATATCTTCTTCTTTTTCTTTTTTCTTTTCTTTCTTTTCTTCTTTCTTTTCTTTTTCTTTTTCTTCTTTCTTTTCTTTTTCTTTTTCTTTTTCTTTTTCTTTTTCTTTTTCTTTTTTCTTTTCTTTCTTTTCTTTCTTTTCTTCTTCTTTTTCTTTTTTATCTAATTTCTTTTCTTTTTCTTCTTTTATATAATGTTTAAGATTAAAAAATTGCAAAGTTAATCCATTTTCTTTTAAGAATTTACTAATAGTGTTACATAAAATGGTTTTATCTGTTTTATACCAATAATATAATGCTTTTTTATCATTTGCTGAAATATTAGTTAATTTATTAAGTTGTTTAGTTTCTTTATATTTTTCATTAAATTCCTTAGAACTTAATTCATTAATTGTATTCCATTTATCATCATTTTCAGGTTCAATTTTAAACTTATTTAATATTATTTCACATAATTCAACTTTATTAGTTATATTACCACAATATATACCTTTGTTAATTGTTCTACTATCAATTTCATCATCTTTTTTATTCTTTTCATTCTTTTTAGGCTTTTTAAGAGAAACTTTCTCAACTTTTTTAAGTTTTAAATTTTGTTCCATATTAACTAAATAAAATTTATTTTCTTTTGTTTCGTCATCAAGTATATAATATCCAAAATATTTATATTCATTATCTTTAATATTATTTATATATTCTTTAAAAATATTAATTTCATTTTCAGAACAATCTTTCCATTCTTCTTCACCGTTTCTTAAACATCTTAAATCATTATAATCAGGTTTTTTAATATCAAATAATAACCATGAAATAAAAATATCATCAAATTTTAAAAAATATGATTTTAAGAAATTTAAAATAATATTTTTTTGGATCTGATTAATTATATTTGATTTAGAATTTATTTGAAGAATAAGTTGTTCAAGTATTATTTCAACAATATCAGGTTTTAATTTTTTTAGTAATATATCAATTATTTCATTTTCATCTGTTGTTTGAAACATTGATTTAACAATACTTGGTATATCATAAGAAGTATCTATTAAACTTAATATTTTTTGTTCAGATGTTATATTTAGTATTTGTGTATAATAAGTAGATAAAAAATTATTATTTGTATTGGCATCATCAACTAAATAAAAAATATTATTTTTTTCATACAAATAACATGGAATTCCAAATTTATTGTATACGATTTCTTTATCATCAATAATTTGCTTTAAAAATAAAAATATATATTCATCATTTATATTTTCTTTTTCACTTATTTTTTTTATATCATTTACATCTATAAAAAAATTTGTTTTAAAAATATTCTGTACTTTATCTTTAATTTTTTTATTTTCTTCAGAATTAATATAAAATAATTTATCAGTTGAATAATCTATTTCTTTTGGTATCATATTTATAACATTATCACATGTATATTCACAATTTTTATACTCACACTCTCTCTCATTGTCATATCCAGTGATTTTATTTCTATTATAATTTAGAGCACAATCAAATGCTGATTCTTTTATTATTCTTTCGATCATTTTACTATTCATATCTTTAATAACTGACTTTTTGTAGTGTTTAATATCAACAGATGGAACTTTATCATTATTTGGTATTGATACATATTGATATATATTTACAACTATTTCATCTGGATATTGTTTTATATATTTTTTATTTTCTATTATTTTATCTATAATATTAATACTATCTGAATTTATACCTAATTCTTTCGCAATTTCACTTATTTCTTCTGAAGTTTTATTGTTTTGTAAGTATTTAGATTCAAAATCATTCAATAAAAAATTATGTGATCCTGTTCTTAACCCACGTGCTATTGCTTGTTCAGTTTCTGAATAATTCCAATGTGGAGTTAATATATATTCTTCTTGTATATGATATAATGAAAATCCTTCAGATATTAATCTAGATCCTAATACAATGCTTATATAATCACCGTGAATATTATCTTTTTGATTAAATCTTTGTATAGCAAGTTGACTTTCCTTGGCATTTTCTGTTGTAACTAAAATATATCTTAAATCTTTTGTTGTTTCATCTCCAGTTGCTTGTTTAAAATTAAAAAGTTTTAATAATGTTGAAAATAATATAATTCCACCTTTTGTAACAGAATTACTATAGATAAAAATACATTTTTTATTATCTGGATCTCTTACTGCTTTTAATATATTTCTGATAATACTTTCATATTTAGCAGAATATTTTCCAATATTTTTCAATTTATCTTCATCACTTTTTCCTTTCATGATTTGTTTATATAATTCAGACGATCTATTTAAAGAATAAGTTGAACCTTCAACACTTATACATGCATTATAACCTTCATTAGTAAAATCTCCGTCAGGGAATACAAACAATGATGCAGATCTTGAATTTATATCAAAACTATCTGAACTTCCAACATTCTCTTCATATTCAGACTCATCATCATCTTCAGACTTATCATCTTCTTTATTAATATCTTTATTATATGCTTCAGAATAATATTTTGTTTGATATTCACTCATAATTACTGGATAAACTATTAAATTAGATAAACCTTTTACATTCTCTTCTCCAATAAATTTATGTTTTATAGATGATTGTATCGAACGTAAGTATGAAACTCTACCTTGAAATCTAGATTTTAATTCATTAATCAAATTTTCATCATCTTTTAATTCATATTTAACATCATTATCAATTGTATAATCTGTTTTGTTAAAATATCTATTTAAAAAATCATTCTTTGTTGGTAATTGTTTATCAAGAGGTAAAATAAGATTCATAACATCAGCTATTTCTTCAAATTTATCTTTAATTGGTGTTCCTGACATCAATATTACTTTAGAATTATGAATTAAATGTAAAAAACGATGAAACTGATAATACATTTTTTTATCTTCTGATTTATCATGTAATCTAATATTATGAATTTCATCTATTACAATAATATAATTTGAATATTCTTTGATAATAAATTCATCACTCATTTTTGACAATTCATTTGAAAACTCTTGAAAATTAAAAAAACTATAATAGTCTTTAATTAATTGGGTACTTAATCTTGACCTATTTTTATATCTTTTTTTAGGAGTATATTTATATTTTGTACCTCCAGCCCATTTTTCAATTAATTCTCTTTGATAATTTTGTCTAAGTAAAGTTCCTTTCGTTAATATTAATGCGCCCTTAAAAGTTGATTTTTCTTCTTTAATTTGTTCTATACATGCTATACTTGTCATAGTTTTACCAGTACCCATACTGTGATAAAATAAAATCTGATCATATAATGTATTTGAAGAAAAAAAACGAGAAATAATTTTTTGATGTTTTAATAATTGTCCATTACCTTGTATTTCCTCATACGAATCTAGTTTATTTTCATTAAATTCTTTCTTTTTATATATTTCATCATTAAAATATTCATCATTTATATCTGGATAAATTGGTAAAAAATTTAATATATCGTCCATTTTGATTAATTACAACTTTTCTTTTTTTTAATATAAAAATTTTTATTTGTATAAATAAAATAAAATAATGGGTGGTTTCACCAAAGAGAAAGAAGAGAATCGAGGAAAATAAAATCAAAATAATTTTTATATTTTATTATAAAATATAAAAATTAGAGAATAAATGATGTTTGAATAATTTCACCGATTTCTCTAGATTTTTTTTGTATTATCAACTCACTTAAATCGGTTTTACTTGCAAATTCTTTAATTGAAATATCATGATTTTTCTGAAATCGTTTCTTTAGAACTTTCCCTTTTTAATTTTCTTTCTTCTTTTTTTCTTTCTTTTGAATTTAAAACACCAGGTCTTTTATAAGAGCATGATTTACATGTTCCACAATATCCATCAACTGATTTTTTACGCTTATTAAAATTAGTTATTGTTTTCTTTGTTTCTTTACATGATGAACATTTTTTCATTTCTGGTGTTATTTTAGGAGTATCGATGATTTTCTGGTCTCGTTTCTTTCGACATGCTTTGCAAATAGAATCTATTCCATCCGATCTGTCTTTATTTTTCCAGTATAACGATGATAGCTTATTTTCATTACATTCAGGACATATTTTTGATTCAGGTGTTTCAATTTTAGCTTTAGGTTCGTTACTATTTACTGTTATTGTTAATCTACAATCTTTGCATCTTAAACCAAGACCATCAGGTCTTTTTTTATCTTTATAAAAATCTGATGATGGTTTCTCTTTTCTACACTTGGTACAAAGTTTAAAAAATATCTCTTTTTCTTTCATTAACATATATAATTTACCAATAGCCTTTGCTATATCAAAAGTTTCATTGTCTTCATTGAATATAATCCAATATGTTTGATCGATTTCTAAAAATGTATTTATAAAATTTATTCTTGTTTCATCATATTTTTCAAAATCAAAAATAACTTTCTGAACCGGAAAATATAAATCAATCTTATATTTATTACTTACTTCATAATCTACAACTGGATTTTCACTAGCAAATATTTTAGCTATATCTGATACACATATTTGATTCCTCTTCTTTCTTGTTTCTTTAATATAATTAATTTTTCTATAAATTTCACCTGTTACATCTGAAATATTTGAATTTTTATTATAAAATATCCAATATGTATCATCTATATTCAAAAAATCATTTATTTTTATCATTTTATCCTTTTTTATAAAAGATGAATTATTTTCGTCATCATTAACAACTATTATTCTATATTCTTGAAAAAATAGATTTATATTTTGTTCTTTAAGTTCATAATTTCTAAACATTTTTTCAGATTCAAATACTTTCATTATTTCTGATATTAAATCAACTTTCTTAATATTAATTTCTGTTTTAATTTCTTTCTCTTTCATCTTTCTCATTATTTGACCTATTACTTTTGTAATGTCAAAATTATACTCATCTGGATTAAAACGAATCCAGTAACTATCATCAATACTCAACTCCTCATTCACAAAATCCATTCTTTCTCTCTCATCAGAAGGTCTTCTATCTCTATGACCGTGTTCATCTACTTCTATTACTATTTTATACTCTGGAAAATATAAATCAAGATAATATTTTCCAACTTTGAATTGATCTTCAAATTTTTCAGTCTTAAAAGTATTTGTTATAGCATTTAAATTTTGTTGTTCTTTTGTTAAACACTTTCTGTTTGTTGTATCAATATTGAATTTCTTTAGAATATGTAATGTATCCGGAGTTATAAGTTTTCTAGTTTTTAAGAGTATTTCAACCGCACCATCATTAGTAATTAGAATAGTTTTTGGATCTAATTCAGGTATTTGTACACCAGGATAATCTCTAAAAAGAATTTGATTACTTTTTGATACATTATTTGTTAATATATCTTTCGGATATTTATATCCTAGAAGAGTTGCTATTTCATATCCTACAAAATATTCAAAAATAAGACCGTTACTTATATATGAATAAGTAGTTAATTCATCTTTATCGTCGTCTAAAAGTTTGTATTTTTTTAAAATAGAGAGTGTATTTACAGGAATTTGTTTTTTAGTTTTAGAAATAATTTCGTTTACTCCTTCTTTATTAATTAATATGACGCGGGGATCTAAATGATCAATTTTATCACCTGGAAAATTTCTAAATTCTATTTTATTAAATTCTGAAATATTGTTTCTAATAACTTCTGATGTATTTTTATACCCTAATAGAGATAAAATTTCATATCCAATATAATAATTAAATATAATTCCATCTTTTTCATATGAATAAGTTTTCAATTCATTTTCTTTTGATTCTGACATTTTTTATTAATAATATCGTTTCTTTAAATCTAAAAAGAAATAAATAGTTTCAATTTTTTTCTAAACTTGCTATTTCTTTTTAGATTTAATCTATTCTATTTCATTTTTATTTTTTGTATTTAGATTTAAATCTATTAGATTTAAATTTTAAAATATATTGAGGATTTTAACCTAGAAATTTAGAGAATCAATGGTGTATTAAGAATTTCACCAATTTCTCTCGATATTTTAAGTATTGTCAACTCACTTAATTCGGTTTTACTTGCGAATTCTTTGATTGAAATATCAAGGTTTTTCTGAGCGATCCAAAAGAATATAATACCACAGCTTACGCTCTGAGGACGTGATCGATTAATTTTAGACGATTTATTTTTAATTTTATTATATAATTCAATAACTTCGGCTTTATGAGCCGGTGTAGCACTAAATTTATCCATAATCTCTTCAACAAGATTAATTGGTGTAATATATGTTGTATGTATAACAGAATCTTTAGGTGTATTAAGATTTACATATTTTATACCTCTAAGAGCAGATCTTCTAGTTATTTCAAAAGTTGCTAATAATTTTTCATGCGTTTGGGGAATATTATTAACTTTAAAACTATGAAAAATACAAGCAAATATTAAGCTTTTCCTAGAATTACCACGAAAAATTTGTCCATTAGTAACTTGTAGATAAATTTGATTTGCTAAATAAACAATTTTATCACTGAAACCCATATTTTCTACATCTTTAAAAATATTTCTTTCTTCCATTTTTCTGATATGAACTCTATTTGGATCAGATACACGTTTGTTATCAGATTGTCCATAATATCTCCACTCTTTATCCTGATAAATACTTTTATTCATTTCAATACCGCAATCACTACAGCAAGTAAAACCATTTTCTTCTGTTATATTTGCATGTTCACATATAATATCTTCTGAAACCTCATTTGAGATATTATCATCAATATCTTTAATATTTTTATTATTTTCATATTCTTTTAAAGCATCTTCGAATAAAGAATAATCAGACATTGTTTTCTTTTTAAAAGAAGCCTTTAAATCAAAATTCATTTTTAATTTAAAGAATTTTTTTTAAAGATTTTAAATTTTATAAACTGTTATATTAGTATCATGAGTAATCATAACATTACTTACATCATTTGATATAACTTTAAAATATGTTTCATTTTCTGAATATATTAAACCCTGTAATATTCCACATGTTGTTCCCATTATCGGTCCGTTTATTATACTTTTACTAATTGTTGATATTAGTCCATCATTTTTATCAGTACAATAGAAAGATACGTTATTTAATAACAAATTTTTTAAATTAATATTTACTACGACAAAATATAAGCCAGGTTTATTTATCTTAATATGATTATCCTCTACAGTAAAACATAATTCTTCATCAGGTATCATAATATTTTTCATCCAATCACTTATGACAAATGCATTTTCATAAGATGTTACATTTTCATCTGAACCTTTATTAAAAAAACACCCGAATCCTTTAGATGATAAACTTACACCTGATCCTGGTGGTCCAGGCGGACCTTGTGGACCTATGTCTCCTTTTGGTCCACAGGGACCTGGTGGACCCCCTTCAGGACCTCTTGGACCTGGTGGTCCAGCTGGACCTGTTGGTCCCATAGGGCCATCAAACCCTCTTTCACCGGATGCTCCCTCATAACCAATTGGTCCCATGGGACCTTCTGGACCAGTTGGGCCTGTCATTGTTTGTTTATCTGTATTATCAGACATATTTCTATTATTATATTTCAATTTACGTTGAATGTTTTGAAAGTTTGTATCCATTTTTATTTAATAAATATTTATTTTTTTATAAATAATAATTTTATGCAAATGGATAAAAAAAATTTTAAAAAAAAAAAGAAAAAGAAATTGTAAGTTTATAAATTTATTTATTTAAATAAAGAGAAATGTATGATCAAATATTTATTTCTAAATTTCTAAAGTATAATAATAAATGTTTAATAATAAATAATAAATATATAGATACTTCACCATATGATGATATCATAAATGAAAAAAAAATTAATATTATTCAATATATGGATATATTAGATGGTATTTTAGAACAAAAATTTGATTTAATAATTGTAATAGAACTATTTTCGTTATGTAATGAAGATGTAATAATTGATAGAATAGATAAAATAAAAAATATTTTAAAACCTGAAGGTAAAATTTTATTCGTGGAAAAATTAATTATAAAAGATATATTTAAACCAATATCCGATATAAAAAAATTAATATTCCCATTTTGTTTTAATTTATTTCAAAAAGATATTTTAATGTCTGATTTATATGATATGCTAAGAGATAAAGAATTTAGAATAATAGATGTAAATCGAATACTCTCTATAGATGATTTTATATATGATACTGATTATTACACAATTTTATGCAGATTATAATTTATAATTAAATTATAATACATAATTAACTGAAACATGTCACTTTCTTTTTTATCATTATTTTCCGTTTATCAATTGATATAAGTATATCTATAAGTTCAGGACATACTGTATTTACTATATAATCAGTGTTAGGGTAGTTTTCATCATCTAGAAACTTTTTAATTGTTGATAAAATTATACTTTTCTTTTCTGAACCCTTTATTGCATAATTATCGATAAATTTCATTAATTCTGTTACAATGAATACTATATTTGTACTAATATCCATTGAAGAAAGTGTAATTAATTTTAGATGATAAAATATTTTTTCTTCAATATCTGAATTTTTATTTCCTTCTGATTCATTAAAATCAATATTTTTATTTATAATTGTTGAATCGTTTAATAATTGTAACAACTTTGTTTCGATTATAGGTTTCTTTTTATTCATAAAATTATTTTTTACATCATCAGGTGTTTTTATCTTATATTTTGGTTTTTCTTTTGGTTTACATTCACATTCTTCAACTATATCCTCTTTAACTTCTTTATCATCAACTACATCTTCTTTTACTTCTTCTTTATCATCAACAACATCTTTTTTAACTTCTTTATCGTCAACTACATCTTCTTTTTCTTCAACTATATTTTCTTTAACTTCTTTATTGTCAACTACATCTTCTTTTTCTTCAACTATATTTTCTTTAACTTCTTTATCGTCAACTACATCTTCTTTTTCTTCAATTATATTTTCTTTAATTTCTTTATCGTCAACTACATCTTCTTTGATTTCTATATCTTGAACTAATTCTTCCTCAACTTCAATTATATCTTCTTTATTTTCATTTTCTAGTACTTTCTTTTTAAAATCTTCCATGTAATTTAATAAATTATTTACAATAGAACTAATTTCAGATATATTTGTATCATTTACTATTTCTTTTGGTTTTTCTTTGATTATATAATCAATTTTTGTTTCAAAATCATGATTTTTATTATCATTATTAAAAAAAGCAGATGATATATTATTGATAACTAATATTTTGTCTAATTCTTTAACATATAATTCATTAGACATTGTTGTTATTAAATTAAAATCATAATCATTTTCTGTATTGATTTTAAACACAACATTTGTTTGATTTATTTCAGTGTTGAAACAAAGTTGGAAAACTTTGTATTTATTTAAAGACATTTTTATTATTATAAATATTTTAATTTCAAATTATTTAACTTTAAATGAGATTAAAAATGATTTCATATAAATTTCAATAATTTTAAACTAACATTCCTATTTAATTAGAAATTTTCATTCGAAATGTCGATATTTAATTCAGAACAAGTTGTTAATACATCAGATGATAAATTTCGCGGTCCACAACACATAACAGCCATATCTTTTGTTATTATTTTATTTGAAATAATAAAATCCTTGATTAATTTAGAAATAACAGGTCTAGAATTAATTATATTAAAATTTACGTTTGGATTTTCATCATCTGTATCTCTTGTTATATATATTGTTATATCAAACGCATCTTTATTCAAATTTTTCAATAAACTACTAAAAGGTTTAACTATAGAATAATGATTAACAATCCATACCAAGGATATTTTAGTTATATTAGTCAATTTATTATTATTATACAGTTGATTTATATCTTGTAAAACAGATATAACTGATGTTATACCAATACCACCAGCTATACTTAGAATATATTTATACACATTTTTATCATATGGAATAGTTACATGACCATATGGTCCTTGTATATTTATATCTTTATTCATAAGAATGTCTTGACCTGAACGGCTATTATATTTCTTTAATTTATTTGTCCATGTATTTTTACCTCTATCTTTAGCACAGAAAATCAAATTTTCATTAGTTTCTGATATTAAACTTAATGGATGTGATTGAAATCTAGATATATCCTTAAAACATATAAAAAAATATGATCCATAATTAACTTTAATTGGTTTTAATAATGTTATATGAATAAAAACACATGATGTATTATGTTCATCATCTCCAACTACTTTAAGATGTGAATAAATTGCTTTATGTGTATGTAAATATCTACAGAATAAATCAATACTAAATAATAGAATTGGTGGTAATAAATAATACAATGTCATTAGATAATGTAAACTTCCAGAAAGTATAGCAATAACTGCTAATATTCTATGAGAATAATAAAATAATTCAAAACACTTGTTTCTAATAAAAGGAAACGATAATATCCCTGACAATAACATGGATAAAGTTGATATTGTCCCCATTAAAGGACTACCACCTGTAGTAAAATTTATTGGAATAATAAGGAACGAGAAACCACTGTAAACTATAATTACAATAAATTTAATCAAAACAGATACTAAACATAATACTGCCATATACCGATGTAAGTGAATTATTTGATCGTATGATACATTAAATAATATTAACCATATACTATTACGTGTTACAGGTGTTAATACGGAACCCATATTTAAAGTTATCCAAAGTCCAAGTCTAAAGAGGATTTCATTATATTTATCTGTATAAAATGAATATGATAGTAAAATCAACCACCATGTTGTATAAATCCCTGCAAATATAAAAGATTCTCTTGAAATATTTAAATACGGTATTTGTTTGACAAAATAAGATATATTAAATATTTTTTTAGCAATAAAAGAAGAAATAACGAAAACACCAAATAGTCCATAAGAAATTAAAAATAAATCAAAATCTTCTAATTTTGTATTTTTTGTTTGTAAAACAAAAGGATTAACATTAGAATTTGTTTTATCAATAGTTTGTAAATGTCTATTTGGGTGTGAAATTTCACAAGAATTACTTAAATTACAAATTATTAATGAAATAGTTGTCAAAAATAATTTTATAAGTCTCATTATTTATTTTAGAATACAAAACTTTTAAACTGTTTTTAATAAAAAATAAAAAAATTGTGTTAATATAAAATGTCAAGCAGAAATTTCAGAGGATATATGTCATCACCTATCGTAGGTGCTAATAATCTAACATTTAGAGGTACAAGGTCAATTGGAACATATGATACATTAAATACTAATAATTTGAATGCTTCTACCATTAAAACTAATAATTTATATGCTGAAAATATTCAAACAACAGCGATTACAACTAATATAACAAATACTATTGTTAATGATGATATTGTGCCAGGTGGGACATATACACTTAATTCAAATGGAGCGCATAATTATATAGTTAAATTTAACACAATAAATAATAGTTCAGGTAATGTTAATTTTACAATCGATGCAGATATTTCATTAGCATCATTAGGTGATAAAATTACTTTAATGTTTAAACCAAGTGTAGTTAATGGTAATCTAATACGGATGACATTATCTAGTGATTTTTATTATACAACATGTGGTGATTTTAATACACATGAAAATTTACAAAATTTAGAGAGATGGGTATTCAATTTTACTTTTGATGGTGAAAAATATGTTTGTACAATAGATAATTGTTAATAAAAATTATATTTTCTACATAAGAATAAAAAATGTCAAGTTCTTATTTATCATCAAATAACTTTTATTCAAAAGTAAAAACATTATCAACTAAATTTGATAATATAACAAATGAAAAGACTTTAACACATGATGTAAAAAGTAAGTTTGTATCATTTTCAAACGGGAGTTTCATGTTAAAACCATCTGGAAGTGATAATTACGTAACAAAATTTGTAGTTGATAATACTAACAGTGATGTAGATCTATTTCTTAACATAGATACCTCAAATTCAAATATTGGGGATTTATGTATAATAATGGTCATATGTAAAAGTGAAGTATATCAAGTTAGAATTCACTTTGATAATAATTTTTTTATGACATGTGCTGGTGATTTTACCGATAATTTTTCAATTAATGGTAGAATTGTTATACAATTTACTTATGATGGTGAAAAGTTTGTGAATACAGATGATAATTGTTAAATAAAAATAAAAAATCTTTATAGAAAATAAAATGAGTTATTTACAAAATAGAGAAAGAAAAAATATAGATTATATTAAAAATCAAATGTTTATGAAAAATAGTGTTAATCCTTATTATGTAAATCAAAGTATTTATTCTGTAAGAAATGAATACGATGAGTTTCCATATTCTGGATGGTATAAAGGAGTTGCATCATCAGAAACTCCCAAAATAGCTGATAGAGAAGCAGGATGGATTCCAAAACGAACCAAAATAAATGAAAAGAAAGAACCAATCGAACGTCATACACCTGGATGTTTTCAATCTGCATGTAGCACTGTATATCCGTGCTATGCACAAGATAACAGTTATTTGTATTTAAATAAAGCATGTGTCCCATTAAAGTAAATATAAAACTACCTATAATAGTTTTATATTTAATGTTATGTTATTAAAAATGACTTAAAATTATGTGAGTTTATGAAATTCAAATCCAATTCCAATTCCTTAATCTTTCCTTTTCTGACCAAATGTCTTTATATCTTTCATTCAACATTTCGAAAAAACCTGCTCCATCTCTACCACTTAACACTTGATGATACGGTGGATATATATCTACACCGCCAAAATCAATATCCCAATAATCTAATAGTCTATTAAAACAACTTTTAGAACAGTACTTTCCATCGTAATGTCCATTAGAGTCGAAATATTGTTTTGAATAACCATAATGTTTACTATAAAATATAGGCAAAACTTTACCACAACAACAACAATGAGAGTTAATGAGAAGACTAAACAACAATCTCTTTTTATTCTTGTATCGAATATGTTCAACTAACTCAAGAAGAGTAGCTTGCTTGATGATACGAATTTGTATTTCTTGTGGAAGATACATACTGAAGGCGCTGAATTTTATATAAATAGGTGTTTTATAAAATCAATTTAATTATAGAAATTCTTTCTCAACGAAAGATTTTAATTTATCAAATGTCATAAACTCACATAATTTTAAGTCATTTTTAATAACATAAGATAACATATCATTTTGAACATTATCAAATGATTTTAATAAATCTTCAAAGTCTTGCATATCATCATATGCATTTTTAATATCATCAACATTTTTATCTTCATTCATATTAATGTTATCTTCTTCGAAACTATTAATAATTTTAACAAATTTACTACTTTTTACTATTTTCTCTTCTGACATATTCTTTTCTTACTTATTTAAGTATCAGAATCTTTAAATTCAATTTTATAATATTTAGAAGAACATTCAAAAACAAAATAGACAAATTTTGTAAATGTTATATTTGTCCAAATGTTTTTATTAACATAAAATTCTTTTTCAATAGTTTCTCTAAATATATTAAATAGATTTATTAAATCTTTTTTATGATATCTAAACCATAATTCAAAATTTACATACATTGGTTTATTATGTGGTATATAATTACGTAAAACAGTTCCTCGCATACTAAAATAAAAGTTAAATTCCTTTTATTTTATAAATTTTATCTTTAAATCAATAATTAGTTAGATATTTGAAGATAATGAACATTTAAAGGTTCAGTTCTACCAATTCTTAACGCCCTTCCTAAAATCTGTTTTTCTGTTGATTTATCCATTTGATGACACAAAATAATATCTGTAGACTCTGTTAAATTAATACCACTCCCATCAGTTGTTGAGTTTAGAAATATTACAGGAACATCTCCAATCTTAAATGACTCTAGATTCTTTTCTCGATTTTTAATAGTACCTTTTATTTGAACAAAATCAATATTATTATCTTTTAATGCGTTACATATAGGATGAAATGTGTTATCATAATCAGAAAAAATTAAAAATTTTCCTTTTTTATTATTATTTACTATTTCTATAATTTTTTCAACTTTTGTCATTTTAATTTCTTTTTTTATACATTTTATTGATTTATCATCATCTTTATGATCTATATAAATTAGATTAGATGTATCGATTGAACATCTACAGAAAGGACATGTGTTTTTACGCTGTAACCATTCAAATAAACATGAACCACAAAATAAATTTTGACAATTTGATTCAAGAACTGGGTTATTTAATTTTTCTGTGCATATTATACAATCTGATTCCAACATTGTTTGATATTTATCATCTATATCTTTTATTTGTAATTCTACTCTTTCTTTTTTCAATAACCATTTATTTATATTAATATCATCATTTCTAAGTGTATATATATTAATTTTGCTATTTATTTCTTCAATTTCTTCTAATTTCTTTAACTTTATTAATTCTATAATATTTGAAGTTTTACTTCCACCTAAAGATATGATTGCATCTTCTATATTACCTGCTTCAATCATAGATCTCACAGATGGTGATACTAAATTTTGTATAACATTATAGAAAGGTTGATAGCATTTATGATATATATAATTAGTCGATGGCATTTCAAATGATGCTCTGATATATTCAGGATTGTTTTTTATTATTAAATCACTAATAAAACATTCAGAATCATACATATTACTTAATATATCTTTCATAAAACTATATTTACAGAATTTATGTTGATTTAAAATCATTTCTGGTGTTGCTGTTACAAACCAATAGAATCCAGCATGTATATCTAGCATACCAGGTACCTTTAAATGCCCTGGTTCATCAAAAATGAACCGTTTCCATGCAAATTTTGAATAAATCATAACTAATTTATTATAATATGAAGGTGTTACAATAACAATATCGTGTTGTTCCGGATATAATCTTTCTAAATCCTTATTACTTTTTATAACATAATATTTTAATTCTGTTTTTTTTAATTCGTCTTCCCATTGTCCTACAATTGAATTAGAAACAAGAACCAAGGTTGTTGGTAATTTATCATATCTAGATATTAAATAGTTTTTGATTCGTCCTTTTGCTTCTGAAATTACCGTTTCATAAATATATGGTGTTTCTAAATCCCATTCCATAGTATCTCTTGCAACTAATCCTATCATTGATAATGTTTTACCAAAACCTGAAATATCACCATTTATACCTATTTTGGTTTTTTTAATATAACCTTCCTTTTGTATCATATTGTCTTTTTCTAATTTTTCCATTTTATATATACTTGATAATTGATGTGGATACAAACTTACATTAATTTGCATCGGTTGTGATACCATATGATTATTATTCATCATTTATTATAAGTAAACTTTGTTTTAAATTCTTATTTTCTTTTATATAAACAATTTAAGAAATATAACACTATTATTACAAATAATATAGTAAAAGAAAGATTACTTATATTTATTAAATGTTTTTCTTCATCTTCATTCTGTATTACTTTTTTTATTGTAATATTAATTATAGACATAATATAAGATAATATTGTTAATATTAATACTGTTCCATTTTCATCAATATATTCTTTTGAAAAGTTAAATCGATTATTTTTATATAAATAATTGACAAATATTATTGTACAAATTAAACGCACAAATGTTAATATCAATCTATCAATCTTATAAACAATAAATATCTCATTTATTGATGATGTTATTAGTAAAATTGACAATATATATGTTTCAATATTACTATCTTTTTCTTTTAATATATCTGTTGAATCATTTTTAATATATTTAATAAATCTTTTTATAAAACGTTCACCCCATATATAAACAAAAATTATTAGTATTATACATAAAAACGATATAGATATTGTATTTGATTTTAAAGTATTTTCTGATTCATTCCACATATTTGCACCAAATGAATACAAAAATAAAAACATTGATATTAAATTTGATATAGTTTGATGATTATATATGAAATGATCATTTTCTATTCTGATAAAAGAAATAACTAATAATAAAATTTTTAAAATAATTATTACTGTATGCATTAAAAAATTTGTTTTATCTACTATTTGTTCAGTATATGATGATAATAATATTGTTAATGATATAATATGTTCATTTAATAAATCAATACTCATTTATTTTAATTTATATAAAATAAATTAAAATTTATTAACTATAATGACTTTAAATATATAAATTAATTATATTTTCCATGAAATTGCGCAGAAACTAATTTGCCCATTTTTGATTTTTCACTTTCAAAATTCATATTAATATCTTGATTTCTTTCAAAAGTTGGGATATTTCCAGGTGACATAAATTCACCATATTGTAGTTTATCATCTAATATATAATCTCTATTTGTAATATTATTCTCTCCATTTCCGTTATTATTAGTAGACATATTAGATAAATAACTTTTTCTATCTAATTCTTTCATATATTCATGTTCTATAGTTTTTTGACTAGTTTCTCTTATATTTGTATTTGATTGATATTCAGGTAATGTTCTTTGTAATTCTAAATCTTTATGAATATAATTAATATGTTCACCTGTTCCTTTAATATTTGATGTACTATTATACACTGGTAATACTCTATCAAGTTGTAAATCATCATGTAAATATGACATACCTTTACTAGTATTAGATGCAATATTAGTTCTAGATTCATAATTAGGTAATGTCTTTTGTAATTCAATATCATTATGCATATATCTAATGCCATTTAATCCCATATTATTTGTTTGAGATTCATATAATGGTAAATTTCTATCTAATTCAAAATTTTCTTGTATATATTTTGTTTGACCATTTGAATTTAATGGTGTTGTGTATTCAATTAAAGTATAATCTTTAGTTTTACCATTTGATAAATCAGAATCAAAAGGTACTCCTCCTTTAACATCATGAAGATTTGTAAAAACAGAATGAGCATTTGAATCTTGTAAAAATCTTGTTGTATCTAAATTATTATTATCACCTATATAATTATAATTATCACTCACATTTGAATTTGCAAATACATTTAATAAATCATTATTAACTTCTTTTGTTGGCTGTTGTACATTTAATTGTGTTCTATCAGTTGTTGATATACTAGACGTAGCTGATTTTTTCAAAACCGGTTGAATCATGTAATTTGTTTCAAATGCTTCTTGGAATGGTTTTTGCTTAAAATACCTTTTAGTTGCTTTTACTTGAGAACTTATAATTTTTTGTTTTACAGAACTCGTTGTCGTTGTATTTCGAGAATTAGGTAGTTCCTTACCAAAATGAGGAAAGGTAGGATTAGATTCTGCAGATGTAATATTTCTAGGTAATCTAGATAAAGGCAATAAATCTTGTGGTGCCTGTACAGGTGGATGAAAGTCACCATCTTTATTTATTGTATAAGGTAATCTGGCTTGTTGATTACCATAATTTTGCAAAGAACCACCATTATTTGAAAATGATACAGTAACACTCGGATTAACACCTCTCGAAAATCTTAAAATGGCTTCAGACGAACGGTCAGAATTGTCAATCATTTTTAACATATCACTATTCTCACCAACTTTATCTCTACGTCTAGTCATTATAGATTTAGGTGGATCTCTTTGAATATTCATATTTGAACCCCACGTTTCAACACTTGGCAAAGTTACTTTACCACTATTAATAATTGATGAATATGATAACATTATCTTTATTTATATTTATAAAACTTTATAAATACAAAAAATATTTATTTTGATTATTATAAAATTTCTATAATAATTTAATATAATCTTATTTTTTTTCTTGAAGATTTACTTTTTGGTGATTTTTTCGACGAATCTTTTCGTGATAAGTCTACATCTTCTATATCAAATACAAAGTTATTTGTCAATACACGCGATTTATTTGGATTAACAGCGTGTTTAAATTTTTTAATATTTTTTATTGTATCTGTCTCATATGGTTCATTATCATAACTACTTTTACTACTCAAAAAAGGAAGAACGATATCATCTTCATCTTCTTCAAATATAGGTGATAAATTATTTGAAGATCGTGATATTTTAGGTGATTCAAATTTTAATTCATTTTGAAGTTCAAGTAATTTATTTATATATTTTTCTTTGAAAATATCAATATTTTTTTTTATATTTTTTTGTTCACAAAAATCTGTATTAATTATTTTTTTTATAAGAATATCAATATTTTTTGTATTATAATTTTTAACTAATTTTTTATATTCTGGAAAATCTTCTATATTTAAATTTATAGATATTTTTGATAAAGAATATAGGCTTTTTAAAATTGAATCTTTTTCAGATACTCTTGTAATAGTAAATCTTCCTATTTTTTTAGATCCATCTTTCGAACGCCTTTTCTTTTTTAAACTTTTCTTTTTATTCATTTATTTAAATAAAAATAAATAAATAAAATTAAATTATTTTATTATTAATAAAAATGAGTCAAAAAGAGAAATTAATTAAAATGTGTGCCGAAAGAGATAACGGACATAAAGTTATTAAGAAAGTAACTGAAAAAGTTTCAAAAAAAAAAGGTGGCGACGTAAGTAAAAAAACTTCTAAAAAAATGAGAGCTGCATTTCTTAAAAGTAAGATTTGGTCAGCTAATACAACAATTAATGTTGGTTTCTTAAATTCTTTCGATCCTGAACAGATTCCTAGAACTGAAACGGCTGTCTTAAAGAAAAAAGTTGATAGAAATGGTGTTGCTCTTAAACTTGATCCTTTACAGGAAGAAGTTGATGGTATGCCAATTGTAAGTGCAATAATTTATACAATTTGCAAAAGATTTAATGATGTTGTACATCCAGAACATAAACCAAGTTCAGTTACTATCGATCCCTCGTATGTTCCTAAACCTTTGATTAATCTAAAATTCAATTTCTTTGATCCAAATGATAAAACTAAACTTTTTAATCCTAATTTAGCTGATATTAGAATCGATTTCGATCCTGATGGTGGAGCATGGTCATTATTAGGTACCGATTGTTTATCTGCTGATAAAAAAGAATGTACGATGAATTTCGGATGGTTCGACGTACCTACTACTTTGCACGAGTTTTGCCACGCTGTCTCGATGGTCCACGAACATTCTAATCCAAATGGTAAACCAATTAATTGGGCTGTTTGCCATGTCACTTCTTGGGCTAATTCAACTCAAGGATGGGATGCGTCAACTATTAAAGAAAATATCATTGAAAAATATAAAGTTGATCAGATTAATGGATCTGAATTTGATCCTTTATCTATTATGTTATACTTTTTCCCTGGAACGGTAGTTTGTAAAGATAATCCTGATGGTAGTGTCCCTGATATTACAATTGGTGATGTTCAAAGTTGCTTTGGAGATGATTGTCCATCCCGTAATAAAGCATGTAAAGATGAAACAAGACCATGTGATAGACCTGGACAAGGTACAACACAAAATTTAAGATTTTCTCCTTTTGATGTATTATATCTTAATAATATTTATATTCCAGAAACTCAAAAAGAAACACCTGAGAATTTTACAGTAAATTTCTTTCAGGACATTTATTCAGAACAAATTAAACCAGAAGAATTAACAAAACAGTTGCAATTGACAAAAGAACGTGAGAAAAAGACTGAAAAATATGAAGATAAAGAATATCATGAAAATTATACAGATGAACAAGCAGAAGAAGATGTGAGAATGGCACAAAAAATAATTGATATGGAAGGTTTTCAAGTAATGGATAAACTAAGTGATACAGATGTTCAAATTAGTTTAGCCTATATTTTATTGTGTATTATTTTAATTTGTTTAATTTTTTTCGGTGATTTTAAAAAAGATAATAAAAAAGTAAAGGGATCAATCGCAATACTATTAGTCGCTATTATTTATTTTGCTATATACCCAAAAATTGAATTAATTAAGACAATCTTTCAATAAGATTTTATATTATTAATGTTATTTAATTTTTCAAATGTATATAGATTTGAAAAAATATTTTGTTTAAACAGAAATGTAGTTTTAAATAATCTAATCGAAAAAGATTTTTCAAATGTATTTAGATTTGAAGAAAAATAAATCTATATACATTTTATTAATAAATCTATATACATTTTATTTTCAAATGTATATAGATTTAAAGAAATGATTTTATTAATAAAAATGTCAGAATCAAAAGAAAATGAATATATTATTGAAAGTGATAATGAAGAAAATAAAGAAAAAGAAGAATTAACTAATTATTCATATATAAGTAATGGTCTTATTTTTGAATATTTTGTAGGATATGAAATAGCATCACTTTTAGGATATAAAAACCCTGCCAGAACTATAAACGATAGTGTTTCTAAATGTAATAAAATTGAATTTAGAGATTTTCCTGGTGTTAAAATTCCAGAATTAGATCCAAGAACTATTTTAATATCACATGATGGAGCGATTGAAATTCTTATTAAGACAAGAAAACGTATATCAGCAGATGCTTTATATATTCTAAAAAAATTTAAAATTGAGACAACAAATCGTAAATGTTTGACAAAGGAACAACAAACATTATCCTCTATTGGAAACGCTTTCAAGACTG
>Ga0214921_10001065_pt1 | contig 47678 bp, 43 predicted proteins | sample LL1505_MetaG_FD_177992 | JGI IMG/M metagenome (GOLD analysis project Ga0214921, IMG submission 177992) | Freshwater microbial communities from Lake Lanier, Atlanta, Georgia, United States - LL-1505 | ecosystem: Environmental > Aquatic > Freshwater > Lake | place: USA: Georgia | collected... | reverse complement strand
TGCATGAACGCAATTTGCATTGCGTCATCACCCACAAAAGGCTGTTTTCCAGTGAGCATTTCAAAAAGCAAAATACCAAAACTGTATACGTCACTGGCAGTATCAGCTTTACCACGCTTGATTACCTCGGGAGCAAGGTAGGCCACGGTTCCTACCAATGAACCTGTATCTGTAGTTGTGGTGAGTTCTCTGGCTAAACCAAAGTCAGTAACTTTTATTCTTCCGTCATCAGCGAGTAGCACGTTCTCAGGTTTCAGGTCTCGATGAACCACACCGTTTTGATGCGCTTGAGACAGGGCAGACAGCACTGCTCTACTAACTTGGATTGTTTGTTCTGTTCGAAGTGCTCCAAAATCTTTCAGAGCCTCACGTAAAGTAATTCCTTCAACAAGCTCTAAAACAATAAATGCATGGCCTTGGTCATCTCCCTGGTCGAAGATGTTGACCAGATTAGAGTGAGCTACCTTTGCCAACATCCGAGCTTCTCTGAAGAATTTGTCTCGGAATACCGGGTCTTCTGAGAGATGGGGGTGAATTACTTTTATGGCTACCATGCGTTCCAGCCGGGAATCAGTGCCGAGATAAACAGTTGCCATGCCACCCCGGGCGATGACTTCATTTATCTCATATCGACCAGCCAAAGTTTTTCCTAGGAGGCTAGGCATCTGTTGACCGCCTAATTTCATTCAACCAACTCCATGCGGAGGGTTCCCATAATGCTGCACCGGAAGCTAGTTCTTCAAAGCCTGCCGAAGCTAAAGCTTCCCTAACATTTAGTGTCTCAATTCCTCTAACTAATGTGAGTTTTTGAAAGAGTTCCTTCGCAGTTGCCAAAAGACCGGATTCTGGAACAAGTCCACTTCGTTGCATCTCTAAACAAAGGGCATTGACAATCACATAATCGCTGGCGTTCAGTTCTTCAGCAAAACGAACATAGTTTTGCGCGGATCCAAATGCAGATGGGTTGAGCCTTACCAAACTGGGACAATTCAACGGCCCATGAGAGATAGGAACAATCAATTTTTGTCCTTCTCCCAAAGCTACATTCCAACTCAAACCATTTGCAGAAAGTAATGCTTGCGTACTAACACCATGAAAGGCAGCAATTCTGCTTGGTTTATCGCCATGCTTCACAGCATGGTAACCATGCACTAAGCATTGCGTCGGCTGTAATCTTGCAAATCGGGTTAATCGCTCAGAATTTTCTAGGCTAGCCTCTGCAACTAATTTCAACTTTGTGCCAGGAAAAAGAATTGCGTTGTCTGAAAGATTGTTAATTTTTTGAAGTTGGGTAACTGAAAGCCCAAAACGTGCAGCAATCGCAAAAATGCTTTCACCCAGCGCAACAACATGCTCACTCTGTTGCTTATCTTCTAGTATTTCTTCAGCGGGAATAGAAATCACTAATTTTTGACCTGGGAAAATAAGAGACTGTTCAGATAACCCATTGACACGACGGATATCTTCAATGGTGAGCTCATATACTCGAGCAATTTGTGCAAGATTTTGTCCCTTGGTGACCATGTGTATGACCGATAGGTCGGCGGAAGCCATTGCCTCACGAGAAGCATCACCTATTTTGGGTAGGTTCATTTTTCCTAGTCGAATCGGGTTATCAGGGCCAGTTGTCATTTTTCCATTGGTGTTTGGGCATAAATATCGTGCCATGTTGCTAGTTCAGATGGTATCAAGCCCTAAGGTGTGGCAATCTTAATCTGTGACCAAACCCATAGATCAAGTTTCAAGTTGGCTAACCGTTCCAGAAGCTGGGGAACTGCTTGGCATCGTTCCAGGCAAGGTGCGACGTCTAATCGAAGAACACATTCTTATCGCTGTAAAACGCGATGGGGTGCTAAAGGTGCCTGCTGAACTTATTATCCAGGGGGAACCATTGCATTCGCTCCGAGGAACAGTACTAGTTCTTCTAGATTCAGGATTCTCTTTGGAAGGAGCTATCGATTGGTTGTATAGCACAGAGGATTCCCTGAAATCGACACCAATTGCAGCTCTTATCTCTGGACGCAAAGCTGAAGTAAGACGGCTAGCTCAGTCGCTTGCTCTCTAAGCGTCTCTATTTATAACTTTTAACGCTAGGGATTTCAAAGCCGCTTTAGCAGTTGGCTCTAATGAAGCCGCTTCAAGCGAATCCAAACTGCGATCCGCCAATTCAACAATCATTCGCTCAGTTTTTTCTAAAGCGCCTGAATCTTTTATTAGTTTTTGCATGAAAGCAATCTGGCCAGGATCAAGATCTCGACTGGTAAGTAACTCTTCAAAGCTCTTTGCCATTGAAGGGGATTTGATTGTCAAAGCTTCCATGGTCAGACCAATTAGCACAGTTCGCTTACCCTCACGCAAGTCATCACCAGCTGGTTTACCTGTGATACTGGGATCACCGAAGACACCTAGTACATCGTCACGAAGTTGAAATGCTATACCAAGTGGAATGCCGAATTTGCTAAACATACCAAGAGTCGATTGATCTGCGCCAGCAAATGAAGCGCCAATACGTAAAGGAGCTTCGATGCTGTATTTGGCAGTTTTGTAAAGAATTACTTTTTCTGCTCTTCCAACTGCTTCATTGACCGGGCGGGATGGAGCAGCATTCTCTTCCAACACATCTAGATACTGACCAGCCATGACTTCCACTCGCATCAAACTGAATTCATCTCTGCAGGAGGCTTCAATTTCTCGGCTAGGAGAGTGCAGCAAAGCATTTCCAAAAATCTCACTCGACCAGCCCAGCATTAGATCTCCAACTAAAACAGATCCCGCTACTCCAAAACGTTCTGGACTTCCTGCCCAATTCTTGTTCTTATGAAGGGATTCGAATCTTTTGTGTATGGCAGGGGCACCTCGACGGGTATCTGATTGGTCCAGAAGATCATCGTGGACCAGAGCAGCAGCATGAAACATTTCCAAAGATGCGGCAATTCCAGCTATGGCATCCTCTGATTCACTAATTTCGCTCTCACTCTGGTGATAGTTGGCATCGGTTAGCGAACTTCGCCATGCCCAGTAGCAAAACAGAGCTCTAAATCTCTTTCCACCTTGAAGCAAGCTGTGGGTGTAATCAACGACAGGAAGTAAATCAGCTGAAATGGCTTCGAAATCAACCCGCTGCTTCCGACAAAAAGCGTCTAGATTCTCTTGAACCTGATTCAGTAAATTTTCAGTTGATTTCACGGGAATAGCCTAACTTGACCTTAGGGATTAGCATTTAAGCGAAGGCATGGAGGTTCTCGTGGGATTAAGCGAAAAGGAACAAAAAGTTCTTGATGAGCTTGAACGTCAATTAACTGGCGGCAGGGCAGAAAAGCCTAAAATCCAACCTAAGGCTGAGAGCAAGGTCAAGTATGCAAGGCTTCTGGTTGCAGGGTCCTTGCTGGTGGTTATCGGCCTAAGTCTTTTAGTGTTTGCCACTTCACTTCATCAAGTTTGGCTTGGAGTTGGAGCATTCCTCACAATGCTGGCCGGGCTTTACATGGTTAGCCAAAACTGGTCCGGCAAAGCTTATCGGGCAGAAAAATCAAACGAAAAGCAAGCTCCCGACTCAGGTAATTACTTCCAAAAACGATGGGATGATCGCAACAATAGGGGTTAACTTCCAGCTCACTGACTCAGAATTTAGGGCTCCAACCATTGGTTGGGGTCCTTTTCCTTTAAAAAGCCAACCTTTTTTGAGTTAATTTAGGATATTCCCTCCACTTTTTACCCCTTGCTTTTATTGGTCAAGACACGCCAGAATAGTAGTTTCGAGTGCAAAATTGAGTAATTGTGGATGAAAGTGGTGTATTGTGGAGTGTATAAGCGAAGTCGCACTGAGGAAGGGAGCAGCCATTGTTCATCGGCACTAGCTACCCAAAACTCGACGACAAGTACCGCCTGATCTTGCCAGCCAAGTTCCGTGACCGTTTAGCCGGGGGAGTTGTGCTAACTAAAGGGCAGGAGAACTGTTTAGTTCTGCTTACCCGTGCAGAGTTTGAAAGCAGGGCAGAGGCACTGACAGCCAATGTCACTATCGGTTCACAAGAGCACAGAACTCTTATTCGCCACTTCTTTTATGACGCCGACGAGCAAACTCCTGATGGTCAAGGTCGAATTCTGGTTACTTCAGGGCTGCGTGAATGGGCTGGACTTACCCGCGACCTTGTTGTCGCAGGTGTTGGAAAGCACATCGAAATTTGGAACCCAGAAAAGCACTCAGCTTTCATGATTGCCGGTGCGGATGCATATGCAAATTACAGCGAGGGGGAGGTGAAGCTGAACTAATTCCTAGCTTCTGATCTCCAGCTATTTGGCTTGTGGCTTTCTTCCCCGATGCCAGACGCAGCAACCAAAAGGTGCAAATGGATGGGGTTCTGGATCTAGGACTTCTAGCAATAAACATGACCGAAATATCTTCCCTTCACGAGCCAGTCTTACTAGATCGCTGCATTGAGATTTTGGGAGAGGCGCTCACTGGTGACTCTGCAATTCTTGTTGATGGAACATTAGGCCTCGGTGGACACAGCGAGGCCTTTCTTCGTAAGTTCCCACAACTAACACTTGTCGGGATTGACCGTGATGAGAAAGCACTAAAACTTGCTGGCGAGCGGTTAGCACCATTTGCTGACCGTATCCATCTTGTTCAAGCGGTCTACAGCGATATTCCAGAAGTTCTTGCAGAGCTTGGTATCAATCTCGCAGATGCAGTCTTATTGGACCTAGGTGTTTCTTCAATGCAGTTGGATCAGCGTGAACGTGGATTTGCCTATTCATTTGATGCACCTTTGGATATGAGGATGGATGGGTCTTCTGACCTTACTGCGGCTGCAATTCTGAACGAATACAGCGAAGACGAACTCTCTAGAATCTTCAAGGTTTATGGTGAAGAGCGCTTCGCCAGACCTATTGCAAAGCAAATCGTAAAAGCTAGAACACAGACTCCGTTTGTTCACAGCAAGCAACTAACCGAGATTATATCCAAGATTGTTCCGTTTATTCCGGGCAAGAGCTCTGGACATCCTGCAAAGCGAGTTTTTCAGGCACTACGTATCGAGGTAAACAGTGAGCTTGAGATTCTTGAAGAAACTATTCCAGCGGTAATTGACTCGCTACGAGTAGGCGGAAGAGTCTTAGTGCTTTCATACCAATCACTTGAAGACCGTATCGTCAAGCACGCTCTGGTAGCTGCTTCAAATTCTTCAGCACCAGTAGATCTGCCGATTGAACTTGCTGAACATGCTCCAGTCCTGCGACTTGTAGTTCGTGGTGCTGAAAAAGCAACAGCCGAAGAAATTCAACAGAACCCAAGGTCAGCGTCAGTTCGTCTGCGCGCCGCCGAAAAGATAAGGAACGCAGCATGAGCGTATTAAGAGCAGCTCAACCAATTCGTCCGATTGCTCCAAGAAGGCATCTGCGACCGGTAGGCAGTGCCCCAGCTCCAATTCGACGCCCGCAACAGGCTCAATCAGTGAGAAGTGTGGTTGCAACTAATGCTTCCAGAGCACTCTTTCGCAAAATAGTCATCGGGCTAATTTCCGTTGTACTACTAAACCTTTTTATCAACTTGCTTTGCAACCAGTCGATTTACAAGATTTCAGAACTGAAGCGTGAAAGCGCTGATCTCGCTACCAAAGCACAGATCGTCGGTCAGCAAGTTGATTCGCTCCGTTCCCCGCAAAATCTAGCAAACAGTGCTCGTGCACTTGGCATGATCGTGAGCTCAAACCAGGTCTTCCTAAACGTGCGTGATGGCAAGGTTCTCGGAAATGCAGTTCCAGCTTCGGTAGGCAATGCAAACTCAGTATCTTCGAACATGATTGCAAATGCGGCCCTCATTTCGAAAAGTAATCCTTCAAGATTTGCTAAATCCCAGACTGCGAAACTTGACCTGCCAGTAGTTATTTCAGGTTCTTCGAGTGTCATCTCAGAAAAAAAGGGTAATGCCGAAGTAGTTTTGCCTAATGATGGCATTCCAGCCTCACCAACCCACTAAAAGCTCGGTAGGGGCAGCAAATGAACCAGGAAGAAGTTGACAAACGTCAGAGACGCTTCAACGGTTTAGTCCTTGTCATCTTGGTTCTTTTTATCGGACGCCTAGTTTGGTTTCAAGTGATTGCGGCCCCCACCATAAATTCTGAATCTCTAAAAGCTCGATTGGTAGAGCGCAGCATTGAAGCTGTTCGAGGCAACATCGTAGACACTGAAGGACACATTTTGGCTAGCACGGTATTTAGCTGGGATGTCAACATCGATCCTGTGAACGTGGGTCCCGTTGTGTTAAAAATCAAAGATCAAAAAGTTTCTTTCACAAAAGAACAGATAGCAGAAAAGCTTGCAGGGATACTTCGCGTTTCGACGGATGACATCTTGAGCAAGATGACTGGAGTTGGAAGATATGCAAACCTTAAGAAATCGGTAAATGCCACCGTATTTACTATTTTGAAGAATCTCGATATCCCTTGGATATATTTCGATAGAAAACAATCCAGACATTACGCAGATGGTGCGGTGGCGGGTAATCTAATCGGATTTGTAGGTTCTGATGGTTCCGCCTTAGCCGGTGTTGAAAGAATGATGAATGCTTGTCTGGCAGGTGCAGATGGACGTGAGATCTATGAACAGGGAGCAGACCTAATAAAGATTCCATCATCTGTGCAAACCATCACTCCTGTAAGAGATGGTTCGGATGTTGTTCTAACTATCAACTCAGACTTGCAATACGCAGCTCAACAAGAAATGGCAGCGACAGTGCGAAGGCTTAACGCTGATTGGGCTAGTGCGATTGTTATTGAAGCAAAGACTGGAAGAATACTGGCTGCCGCTGAAGCGCCATCTGTAGATCCGAATAGGCCTGGTGCTGTAGCTGAACAAAATAGACATAGCCGAATTTTTCAGTCTGCATTCGAGCCTGGTTCGATTCTCAAAACTGTAGCGGCTTCAACAGCGATTGACACCGGTAAAGCAACTCCGCTGACTCATGTGGTAGCACCAGATAGATTACGCATGCCTTGGGGACAATACATCAATGACTCAGAAATTCACTCTCCAGAGCGGCTTACCCTCACCGGCGTTCTAAAAGTTTCCTCAAACACTGGTCTCGTGCAAATTGGTGGGAAAGTAGACGCTGCGACTCGTTACGAGTATATGCAAAAGTACGGAATGGGATCACGAAGCGGAGTGAACTTTGAAGGTGAATCTTCTGGACAGCTTTCAAATTACAAGAGCTGGGACCGTATGACAGACAAAGTAGTTATGTTTGGTCAAGGAGTGTCGCTAACTCCTATTCAAACAGCTGGTATTTACCAAGCGATTGCAAACAAAGGTGTTCGACTTTCTCCGATTCTTATTGAAGGCTGTCGTGACAGAAATGGCAATATGGTCAAGACCACAGGTGATGCACCAGTTCGTGTAATAAGTGAGAGCAGCGCTTCAAAAACCATGGACATGCTAGAAAAAGTAGTTGAGCAAGGCCCTATCGGAAGAACCGCACGTATTCAGGGCTATCGAGTCGCAGGAAAGACAGGAACTGCTCAGATTGCCGAAGGAAGGGGCTACGGTCGGCTTCACGCAGTCTCTTTTGTGGGTATCGCACCTGCGGAAGATCCGCAATACATAGTTGCTGTAACCGCGTTTAAATCCCGCACGGTCAGCAACTCGCTTGGAGCAACGCCTGGTTTCGTATCCGTCATGAAACAAGTTCTTAAGACTTACGCAATCTCTCCTTCGACCACGAAATCTAAGAATCTAGCGACAAACTGGTAGCCATGGAAATCAAACAGTCGATTCCACCTATTTTGCGGCCAGAGCAGGTCACACCAGTTCCACTGGCAGCTTTCGCTAGCCATTTCAACCTTCAGTGTGAAGTTCAAGACGACATTCAATTAACTGGCATCAGCATGAACACCGGAGACCTTCGCAAAGGAGATTTATTTGTTGCCATGCCAGGAATCAAAACCCACGGCGCTAACTTTATCTCAAAGGCAATCGAGCTTGGTGCAGTTGCGGTGGTTACTGACAAGACTGGCTTAACACTATCCCCTGATGTAACCGTTCCAATTTTGGTTCTTGAAAATCCGAGAGTTCATCTTGGAGCCTTAGCCGCATTTGTTTATGGTAATACTCCTGGCAATATGCCATTACTTTTTGCTACCACTGGCACAAATGGTAAGACCTCCACAAGTTACCTACTTGAAGGTGTGCTTCGTCAACTCGGTCGCGTGACGGGGCTCACATCAACAGCAGAGCGTCATATTGCAGGCGAGGTAATTGTTAGTCGATTAACCACACCTGAATCTCCCGAGATGCAAGCACTTATTGCGCGTATGAGAGAAAAAGGCGTAACAGATGTTGCAATCGAAGTATCTGCGCAAGCTCTAACTCAACTTCGAGTCGACGGCTTGCAGTTTGATGTCGTTGCTTTTACTAACCTGTCACATGACCACTTCGATGACTACCAAGGCTTTGATGAATACCTGAAAGCCAAAGCCAAGCTATTTACAAGCCAAAGAGCAAAACTTGGCGTTGTTTGTTTAGATACCAAATTTGGGAAAGAGATCGTTGCATTAAGTGAAGTACCTGTGGTCACTATTGCAAGCCATGCTGAGATAGTCGCTGATTGGCACGTAACCGTGACAGCTGAGTTGCCTGGGAAGACTGAATTTAGACTCACAGGACCAGATGGCCAAGAGTTAGAAAGTAGTGTTCCGATTCTTGGGGCTCACATGGCGGCGAATGCTGGTTTAGCTGTTGTTATGGCCGTTCAAGCTGGCTACGACTTTGATGAAATTGCAAAATCAATCAGTCGTGGCATTGAGGCTTACTTGCCTGGTCGCACTGAGTTAGTTTCGCCGCAAGGTGCTCCAGCGGTATATGTAGATTTCGGTCACAGCCCGGACGCATTCCTAAATACTTTAGGGGCAGTTCGAAAAGTTACTAAAGGTAAAGTTCTGATGCTATTCGGCGCTGACGGCGATCGTGATGCATCTAAGCGTCCAGACATGGCGAGAGTTGCGGCGGCTGGTTGTGACATTTTAGTTATAACCGATCATCATCCGCGCTTTGAAGATCCAGGTTCAATCCGCAAGAGTTTGGTGGATGCAGCGAAGGCGTTCCGCCCAGATCTTGAAATCCATGAAGTGTCTCCTCCTGAAGCCGCAATTCGCTTGGCAGTAACTTTGGTTAAACCAGGCGATGCTATTTTGTGGGCAGGTCCGGGTCATCAGGATTACCGAGACATTCAAGGCGTTAGAACTCCTTACTCTGCAAGAGCTGAAGCGAGAGCTGCACTTCTGGAAGCCGGTTACCAGTGATTAATTTGAGTCTGCACGAAATTGCAAAGATTATTTCAGCTGAACTTATCGGTGATAGCGATGTTCAGATTACAAACTCTGTTGAAACAGATTCCAGGTTAGTTGGAAAAGGTTCGCTTTTCGTTGCGAAGCCAGGAGAAACAACCGATGGTCATTTATATATTTCTAATGCGATTGCAAATGGCGCAGTTGCCGCGATTGTTGAGCATCCTGTCACAGATTCAATAAATCAATTGGTGGTTAAGGATTCGGTTGCAGCTTTAGGAGTGCTGGCAACTTTCGTGGTGGCAGAAGTCAAATCCAAAGGAGAGCTTCAAGTAATCGGCATAACCGGTTCAAATGGTAAGACGACGACTAAAAATATGCTGAGAGCAATACTAGCCACTGCCGGTGAAACAATTGCGCCAGAGGAGTCCTTCAACAATGAAGTCGGGGCCCCTTACTCGATGCTCAAAATTACTGAGAACACAAAGTTTTTAGTCGTTGAGCTTGGAGCTGGAGGGCTAGGTAGTATTCAATATCTTGCCAGGATGTGTAAACCAGATATAGCTATTGAGCTCAAAGTCGGACTTGCTCACGCTGGCGAATTCGGTGGCATTGAGATCACTGAGAAAATCAAAGCTGAGTTGGTAGAAGAGTTAAGTACGATAGGAATTGCATTATTAAATATGGATGATGCTCGAGTCTCAGCAATGGCTAAAAAAACTAGAGCTAAGATCATTAGATTTGGAACTACAGCGGAAGCAGATTATAGAGCGACAAACATAAAGCTCAACATTGAAGGCACTAGCTTTAGTCTGACTCGACCTGATAGTTCCATCGACAATGTGAACCTTCAGATTCTAGGAGAACATCACGTCTATAACGCCTTGGCTGCACTTAGTGCGGCTGACTTATTAGACGTTGATCGAAATGCAAGCATTCGGGCCTTAGAGCAAATGAAACTGGCTGAACGCTGGCGAATGGAAAAAAGCCTTCGTAAAGATGGTCTGGTAGTTATCAATGACGCCTATAACGCCAGTCCAGAGTCTATGAAATCAGCGTTACAGACTCTTGCTCAGCTTGGAAAACTAAGCGGTAAGAAAACCTACGCAGTGTTGGGTGAAATGGCGGAGCTCGGCGAGTATTCGGCGCACGAACATGATTCAATTGGCCGATTTTGTGTTCGCTTGAATTTGAGTCAACTATTGGTCGTTGGCCAAGGAGCCATACTGATACACATGGGAGCTTCGCAAGAGGGCTCCTGGGATGGCGAATCAAAGTATTTTGATGAAATCTCCGATGCTCTTGGCTATCTGCGTGAAATGCTTACAGGAGAGGAAATCGTTCTTATTAAGTCCTCTAAGTCTGCAAACTTACGCTATTTGGGTGATGACCTTTTGGAGGAGATCGAATGAGAGCACTTCTTCTTGCTGGGTTACTGGGCTTGGTTTTCGCCCTGGTATTCACGCCAACGCTGATTTGGTTCTTTAAACGGTTAGGTTGGGGGCAGCCAATCCGAGTGGATGGTCCTGATAGTCACCAGACTAAACGCGGTAAGCCAACCATGGGCGGCATCGCCATCATTCTCAGTTCTGTTGGATCGTATTTCATCGCCAAGGCATATAACGGGGAATCTCCAACGCAGTCAGCCATGCTTGTGCTGTTCATGATGGTTGGGCTTGGTCTGGTTGGTTTTCTAGATGACTTCCTGAAAGTTAGAAGTCAAAAGAGCGCTGGCTTATCTGGAATTCTAAAAATAGCTGGACAAGTTGTGGTTGCCACAATATTTGCTTGGGCTTCACTTCAAAACAAAGACGTTTTTGGTTTAACACCAGCTTCAACTAAAGTTTCACTTTTCCGAGATACCGGTTTCGACCTAATGCAGTTAGCACCAAAGAGCTGGGGTGAAATTGGTATCTGGATCGGCATCGCAGCATTCTTGTTCTGGATTTATTTGCTTGTAGTTAGTACTTCAAATGGCGTAAACATTACAGATGGGCTTGACGGGCTTGCTACCGGTTCCTTGATTATGTCTATAGGTGCATTTGCAGTGATTGGATTCTGGAAATTCAATCAAGCCTGCGACATTACTAACATTGCTGCAAACTGTTATGAGACTAGAGATCCATTAGATCTGGCCGTAGTGGCAGCAGCAATCGTCGGCGCTCTGATCGGTTTCCTATGGTTTAACACAAACCCCGCTCAAATAATCATGGGTGATAGCGGATCTCTTGGTATCGGTGGAGCTCTTGCAGCTCTTGCGATTCTCTCTCGCACCGAGATTCTCTTGGTTTTGGTTGGAGGCATATTTGCACTTGAGGCTGGATCAGTTATCTTGCAACGGAGCGTATATAAAATCACCAAATGGACTACTGGTAAGCCAAGAAGAATCATATTGATGAGTCCTGTCCATCACCACTTTGAACTTAAAGGCTGGAACGAAGTAACCGTTGTAGTTAGATTCTGGATTATTTGTGGACTGCTCGTTATGGCCGGTATCGGTTTGTTCTATGTCGAGTGGATTTATGGTTCGGTTGCATGAGCAAGTTAGAACACTTAAATAGTTGGCATTCTGATTGGAGCCAACTCAAAGCTGTAGTTTATGGACTAGGAGTAACCGGATTTTCAGTAGCTGACACATTAGCCGAACTCGGTGCAACAGTTCTAGTTATCTCTGATAAAGCTGAAAGAAATAGCTTAGATGTTCTTGATGTTCTTGGGGTTAGTCATTTAGTTGGCTTCCCCAAAAACGATATCGAAAAGGCGTTTAGGGAATTTCAAGCTGATGTTGTCATAACTTCACCCGGTATCAAGCCAGATTCCGAACTTTTGATTTTTGCAACTAATTCGAATATTCCAATCTGGACCGATATTGATTTAGCCTGGCGGGTTAGAGATAAGTCAGGTAAGTCTTCTCAATGGGTTTGTATTACTGGCACCAATGGTAAAACCACTGTTACTCAGCTTGTCGAGCAGATGCTTCTCTCTGCTGGAATCAAAGCAGTGTCTTGTGGGAATATTGGCGTCCCAATCCTAGACGTTGTGCGTGACCCAGCAGAATTTGAAGTATTAGTAGTCGAACTCAGCAGCTTTCAACTGCATTACTTGAATGAAATCAAACCTTTGGTGAGTGCAGTGCTAAACATCGCGGATGACCATTTAGATTGGCATGGATCCTTTGACAGCTATGCGAGCACCAAGGGCAAGATTTATAACAACACAAGTGTTTGTTGCGTTTATAACGTTGCCGATGAATTGACTTCAGAGCTAATGCATAATGCAGTCAACTGTGAAGAAGCTCAGGCGGTTGGTTTCACAGTTAATACTCCAGCTCCGAACGAGATTGGCTGGGTCGAGGATCTCCTAGTTGATAGGGCGTTCATCGATGATCCTTCTGTGGCGGAAGAGTTAGCCACTTTGGATGATCTTAAACATCTGGCCCTTGTCAGCCCTCATCTAATGTCCAATATTGCCGCGGCTTCAGCCATCTCAAGAGCTGTTGGTGTTCAACCTGCTGAAATCGCACAGGCGCTAAGAGGTTTCCAACTTGATGCTCACCGAATTGAGCTGGTCCTTGAAAAAGATGGCGTCCAATGGGTTGACGATTCCAAGGCAACTAATCCGCATGCAGCGGCAGCCGCTTTGGCAACCTTTGATTCGGTCATCTGGGTAGTTGGTGGCCTACTCAAAGGTGTCGATGTGTCACCTCTGGTGCAACGATATGCCAAGAAAATCAAGGCAGCTATTGTTATCGGATTAGATCGGGCACCTGTGCTGGCAGCCTTAATGAACTATGCAGCTGATAGCGAAGTAATTGAAATTGACGTTCCATCAGAACTAGTAATGAATGAAGTGGTCTTAAGGGCTAAAGCAATTGCTGTTTCAGGTGACACCGTATTGCTTGCTCCTGCTGCTGCTTCAATGGACCAGTTCAATAACTACGCAGATAGAGGACAAGCATTCGTCCAAGCAATAACGAAGGAGGTGATGTAGCCATGGCAAAAGACATCAGAAACCGGCGCACACAAGGAAGACAGAATCGATCTTCAACATCAAGTTCTGCGAGAACTTTCTTGAGATCTCCTTTTCGGTCAACTGCAGAGTGGTTCGATGAGTATTTTCTACACCAATCTAAACTTTTCTATTCACTTGTGATGCTGATTGTTCTAATGGTCTCGTTTGGACTAATAATGGTTCTTTCTTCTTCTAACGTAAACTCCATTAAGGCTGATGGTGACCCCTTTGGATATTTCAAAGGCCAGTTATTGTATGCGGTAGTTGGTTTTGTTTCGATGATTTTCATTTCTATGCGAAGTATGGAATGGATTCAACGTTTTGCAAATTTGTTGATGCTCGGTGGCATCGTAGGACAGCTACTGGTCTTAGTGCCAGGAATCGGTGTTTCAGTTGGAGGTAATACAAACTGGATCAGAATCTTATTTATTCAAATCCAACCTTCCGAGTTCCTAAAGCTTGGCTTGATCCTATTTATTGCAGGTTTTTTGAGTCAAAGCATGGACCAGCTCTGGGATTTCAATAGAGGAGCGAAGCAGGCTATCGTCGCGGGGTTTGGTTCTGCACTTTTAGTTTTCATAACTGGACGGGACATGGGAACGGCGATCGTCATAGTGATGATAGTTATCGCCTTGATGTATTTAGCTGGTTTACCTCAAGAACATTTGAGGAAGTTCTATGGCCTGGCGGCGATTGGGTTTGCTGCAGGTGCGGTAATTTCACCTTCTCGTGTTCTGCGAATCCTAAATTTTTTCGTAAGCATGTTTGGACAGTCTTCGGCAGTCGATGATGGCGCTAACTGGCAGGTAAAACATGGAACTTGGGCCTTAGCTTCAGGGGGAATATTTGGGACAGGCCTTGGACAATCCAAATTGAATTGGGGCTGGATTCCAGAGGTTGAGAACGACTTCATTTTTGCCATTATCGGCGAAGAGTGGGGACTAATCGGCTCGATTGTTGTGCTTGGTTGTTTCTTCCTACTCTCTAAACATCTCAGGAATATCGCTAGGAACGCCAGAACTGATTTTGCTTCTTTAGCCGTCAACGGAATCATGCTTTGGATCTTGCTGCAGGCATTGATAAACATCGCAGTGGTGTTGCACTTGATGCCGGTTTTGGGTGTTCCGTTGCCCCTGATGTCCAAGGGTGGTTCATCTTTGATTGCGGTTCTAATGAGTCTTGGAGTGGTTTTGGCCATTGAACGTCAACCTCAGTCTCAAAGGGTATCCCGTCGATGACCAACTACCTACTGGCTGGTGGCGGAACCGCAGGTCATGTGAATCCTTTGTTAGCGCTTGCCGATCAAATCATGGCGCAAACGGGTTCGCATAAAGTCTGGGCTTTAGGAACCATTGAAGGTTTGGAATCGAAACTAGTTCCAGAACGCGGCTATGACTTACTGATAGTAGCTAGATTGCCAATGCCTAGAAAACTTAATGCCTATGCATTTAGATTTCCAGCAACATTTGCTAAAGCAGTTAGAGACGTGAAGCAATACATCAAAGCGCACAAGATAGACGTTGTAGTGGGCTTTGGTGGTTACGCTAGCGCTCCGGCCTACCGAGCAGCACTTGCTATGGGAATTCCGTATGTGATACACGAAGCGAATGCCTTACCGGGTTATGCCAATAGGGTAGGAGCTAAGTCAGCAGCAGCAGTAGGAATTACTTTTCCCAATACCAAATTGCCTAAGGCAGTCCTAGTTGGCATGCCGCTTCGCAAGGAGATTGTCGAACTAAAAAATCACAATTTGAAATTGGATGCAACAAAGTATTTCAATCTGGATGCAAAACTAACCACCTTGCTTGTGACGGGTGGTTCATTAGGTGCGAAGCGAATCAATGAAACTATTGAATCTTCACGCGCAGTCTTAGATGCAGCTGGAATTCAGGTTATTCACATTGTCGGTGACAGATCTGGATTAGAAGCAACACATAATGGAAGTTATGTGCGGTTGGCTTACTGTGACCGAATGGATCTTGCTATTGCCGCGGCAGATTTCTCCGTTGCCAGAGCAGGAGCTGCCACAGTTAGTGAATTCTCTGCAGTTGGACTTCCAGCTGTATTCGTTCCATACCCAGTGGGTAATGGCGAACAAAGGCTTAATGCTGAACAAGTCGTAGCTGCTGGCGGGGCAATTCTCATTACTGATGCAGGCTTTACCCCCGAATACGTTCGTTCAGAACTAATCCCGCTGGTAAGTAACGCTGCTTTACGCAAGTCCATGAAGGCCAAATCACTGTCAATTGGAGTTAGTGATGGAGCTGAGAGGCTTCTCAGGCTAGTTAATGGCGTGTTGTAAGGGGTTGCTTTAATTCTCGAACTTAGTCTTAAAAGAACTCTTTAGGAAACTATGACCATCAAACCGGATTTCAGCCAAGCAGTGCCTTCCAATCTTGGCAAAGTGCACTTTATCGGTATCGGTGGATCTGGCATGAGCGGTATAGCTCGAATGCTAATGAATTCTGGCCACAAGGTAACTGGCAGTGATGTTCGCGAATCAAACAATATCATCGAACTGAGGAAACTTGGGGCGGAAATTCACATTGGACATGACGCCAACAACCTACGAGATTGTGACACTGTTGTGGTTACCTCGGCCCTATGGCCTAATAATCCAGAATATGTTTTAGCTCAGGAAAAGAATCTTCCGATTTTGCATAGATCGCAAGCTTTGAAGTATTTGACAGATAAGAAGAAGCTTATTTCAGTTGCGGGTGCTCACGGAAAGACAACAAGCACCGGAATGATCATTACAGGGCTAAAAGGCATGGGCAATGATCCAAGCTTCGTTAACGGTGGTGTCATTGCAGCTTTTGAAACTTCTTCGGATAGCGGTTCATCCGATTTGTTTGTGATTGAAGCTGACGAATCAGATGGATCATTTCTGCACTACCAAACAGCTGTTGCTTTGATTACTAATGTGGACCCAGATCATTTGGATCACTATGGTTCGCTAGAGAATTTTGAGGCCGAATTTGCTCGGTTTGCAAATGGTGCAAGCGATTTTGTCGTCATTAGCGCTGATGATCCTGGTGCAGTTCGAGTGACCTCTTTGCTCAAAGATAAAAAGGTGATCAGCTTTGGTCTAAGCGCTAAAGCAGATGTGTCCCTTGTGGAAGTAGATGCCTCTGGAGCAAAAGTCTCGTTCACCATTTCCTATGGAGGCAATCTTTATAACGCAAAGCTTAATGTTCCAGGGCTTCACAATGCCATCAATGCTGCCGGTGCATTCGGAGTGTTAGTAGGTCTAGGCTTTGACCCTAATGATTCCTTGGCTGCAATAGCCACTTTTGGTGGAACCGAGCGAAGATTTGAACTCCATGGAGAACAAAGGGGAGTAAAGGTTTATGACGACTTCGCTCATCATCCAACGGAAGTTGTTGCTGCACTAAGTGCGGCTCGCGCTGTTGTCGGTAAGGGCAGATTGATAACTGTATTTCAACCTCACCTTTACAGTCGAACACGAATGTTCGCCAAAGAGTTTGCTGAAGCCTTACTTGCAAGCGACGAAGTAGTGGTGCTAGATATTTATGCTGCTCGAGAAGATCCAGAGCCAGGAGTAACCGGCGCTCTCATAGCGGATGCTTTTGCAGATCAACGCAGAATGCATTACGTACCCGACTGGGACGATGTCCCACAAGCTGTTGCGAACATAGCTAGGGCCGGGGATTTCGTAATCACTATGGGTTGTGGCGATGTGTATCGCCAAGTTCCTGGCATTTTGAAAGCATTAGAGAATTAAATTGAAGCCCCCCAAGAATCGTTATTCACAAACTCCAAAAGTTGAGCCCAAGAAAAAAACAGTACGGGTCTTCAAGGTTAAGCCAAAGACAATTAAGGCCGCTGCGCCAAAGGTAAAAAAGCTACCAGTTTCAAAGCGTAAGTTAGCGCTCCCATCGCTGAGTAAGCTCGCTCAAAGACGCCAAAGAATAAAGCAAGCTCGAAGATTCACTAGGGAATCTCGAGTTCTGAAGAATTTTCTGATAGCAACTGCTTCATCACTGGTATTTCTGGTTTTACTGGTACTAGCGACTATGTATACACCGTTGCTATCTATTGACAAAATTACGGTGAGTGGGACATCCAAGTCATACACCAAAAAGGTTCTGGCAATTTTAGAAAACAGAATTGGTTCTCCGCTACCGATGATTAGCGAGGCTTCGGTTGCCGAAGATCTGAGCAAGTTCAAGTTGATAGAGAGCATTTCTCTAATCAGCAAACCTCCACACGGACTTGAAGTTCGGATAACCGAACGAACACCAATTTCTATTGTGGTCAGAGGTGGGACTAGATATTTATTTGACCCTGCAGGAGTGAACCTCGGTGTCGCTAGCGGCAATGAACCGCTTCCAACGATCATCGTCAAAAATGATCCAAAGACTTCAAAAAACTATGCTGAGGCGATTGATGTATTGATGGCACTACCTGCCCAGTTGCTTAAGCGAGTAGCTTATATTCAGGCGAAGACAAGGGATAACGTAACCTTGCAGTTGCGTGGCTATTCGGCGCAGACCATCATCTGGGGAGATTCCAGCCAATCTATTTTGAAATCGAAAGTTTTGAAGACGTTGTTACTTAAGAATCCAACCGGGGTTCGAGCTACCTTTGATGTTTCTTCTCCTCTCACGCCAAGCGTTATTAGATAAGAAGATTTAGACACACCCGCTGATTTACAGCGAAATAGGTCCTTTACCGCTTAGTTTCTTGGCGCAGGAGCATTTTGTGAACATTGTTAAACCTCAAGTAGAGGTTTAAGGTTTGCTGAATGTGATTTATTCGGAGGAACAGAATGTCGGACCCTTTAGTGAACAACTTCTTGGCAGTTATTAAAGTTGTTGGTGTCGGTGGTGCTGGTGGTAACGCCATAAACCAGATGATTGAGAAGCGCTTGAGAGGTGTTGAGTTCATTGCTATCAACACTGACGGCCAGGACCTACTGAAATCTGAAGCACACGTGAAGTTGGAAATTGGGGGAGCCAGCACGAGAAGCCTCGGTGCAGGAGCAGACCCTGAGGTTGGTAGAAGAGCCGCTGAAGATCACGTTGATGAGATTGCTGAAGTATTGCGCGGAGCAGACATGGTTTTTGTATCAGCTGGCGAGGGTGGTGGCACAGGAACCGGAGCAGCGCCTGTGGTCGCTCGTATTGCAAAACAATCAGGAGCTCTAACCGTCGGTGTTGTTAGCCGCCCTTTTGATTTTGAAGGACCAAGGCGAGCGCAAAATGCCCAAGCAGGTATTGATGCACTTCGTGCTGAGGTTGACACCTTGATTATTGTGCCGAACCAAAGACTCATTGAACTAAATGATGAAGAGTTAAGTTTTACCGATGCTTTCAGCATGGCTGATGATGTTCTTCGAGCTGGTGTTCAAGGTATTTCGGATCTAATAACTGAACCTGGTCTTGTTAACCTCGACTTCGCGGATGTCAAGTCAGTGATGCAAGGAGCTGGAACCGCGCTGATGGGAATAGGTACCGCTAAGGGTGAAGATCGAGCAATGCGAGCTGCGGAGCAAGCCATCAACCACCCATTGCTTGAAAATAGTATCGACAATGCTCGTGGCGTTTTAATTCAGTTCGCTGCTGCTTCAAACATGAAACTGAAAGAAGTAAATGACGCTGCTCGTTTGATTCAAGAAGTTGTTCACCCAACTGCAAACATTATTTTTGGAACTTCGATTGACAATGCACTAGGTGATGAAATTAGAGTTACAGTAATTGGTGCTGGATTTGATGAGACAGGGCCACGTCCAATTCAAAGAGCCACTGGTTTCACAGCTCCAAGTTCTGGGTCTATTCCAATTGTTCCGGAGCAAGACAACAGTGATGTTACTGAGGATGCTCCATTGTGGTACTTGGGTAATACTGGATCGGTGACACAGACAACTGTCGAGGATGAGATAGATATCTATGTTGAACAGCAGTCAGAAGTAGAAGAGCCGAAATCATATGGTCAACGGAACAGTCCAAGCCGTTTCGATGATGGTTTCGACATTCCGGATTTCCTCCAATAGGCAATGACTCAAACTGCACTGGCGGAACGTCTGAGTGAGGTTTGTACTCGGATTGCCAGTGCATCTTTAGCTGCTAATAGACAACGCGACGAGGTTCAACTCATTGTCGTCACCAAGAATCATTCTGTTGATTTAGTGCTTGAACTTTTAGAACTAGGTGAGAGTAATTTTGGTGAAAACAAAGATCAAGAGGCATCGGCTAAAGCTGAACTAGTCAGGCTCACCAACCAGACAGGGATCAATCCCACTTGGCACTTTGTCGGTCAATTGCAGTCCAACAAGGTCAAATCAATGCTTGGTTATAGCTCTGTTCTTCATTCGCTTGACAGGCCAAGTTTGTTGCAAGAATTAGTAAAACAGCTCGCAAAATCTCCCGAGCATTCGCTTGATGTGTTTATTGAGTTGAATTTGACACAAGATCCTGGTCGTGGAGGCATTCTTCCAGACCACCTAATTGCCTTTGCCGAAAATGTGCTCGAAGCGGAACAACTGAATTTGCTAGGTGTCATGGGAGTTGCTGGCCTTGATGGCGAACCAGCCAAGTACTTCGAGACCATAGCTAAATCAAGCGCCGAACTCGTAACATTAGCGCCACTGGCAAAATTCATTTCTGCAGGCATGTCGGGAGACTACGAAGAAGCCATAAGGCACGGTGCGACACACTTGCGCATTGGCACCGCAATAACTGGAAACCGCTAGTTTCCGCCTTAATCTAGGCATATCGGGGTTTTATACCAAAGGAGATGCCATGTCCGGTGCAGTTGACTGGGTTAAAGAGTTTTTTTCACTAGGCGGTACAAAGACGCCTCCACCTGCGCGCACTGCAGCACCTAAGACCGACACCCGTGCAGCTAAACCTCAACGTCCACAAAGGAGAGGTTTTGAAGTTTCAAGTATTGAAACAGTTCAGCCTAATACCTATGCTGACGCCGGATTGATTGCCGAAGTTCTCCGGGACTCGGTTCCTGTGATTGTAAATGTTCAGAACCTAACCGATTCTGATACCAGAAGGCTTGTTGACTTCATGTCCGGGCTAAAAGCTGGATTACAGGCAGAATCCAAGCGTGTTGCCGAACATGTTTATCTGCTAGCTCCTTATGGCGTTGCGATAGACGGTGATTCTGACGAAGTTCTTGAAGCTGAAAGCGATCGTCTAATCATTCGCCCATAATTTAGGGACATTCCATGTCTCAAATAGCACAGGTCCTGAGTTGGATTATTGATGTATTCCGAATTGTCTTATTGGCCCGCATCATCTTGGATTGGCTCAGAGCGGCTAACCCTAGATTTAGACCCAAAGGCACTTATTTAGTCATCGCCGAAACTGCGTATCTCCTAACTGACTGGATAGTAAAGCCACTTTCGAGACTAATCAAGCCAATCAGGCTAGGTTCTGGTTATCTAGATATCTCAATTTTGGTGCTATTTATTGCCCTCGCACTCTTAGACGTGTTGTTAGCAACGCTCCGCTAACACTTAAAGGTAAGGTAGCCTTAACTTTTGACCGCGGTCATTACCCATTGATGACAATTGAGAACAGGGAGAGTCTGATGCCTTTAACTCCAGAAGATGTAGTTAATAAACGTTTTCAACCTACGAAATTTCGTGAAGGTTACGATCAAGATGAAGTTGATGATTTTCTAGACGAAATCGTCCTGGAGATGCGCAGGCTAACCCAGGAAAACGAAGAACTTCGTCAACGAGTCCTGGCGGCCGATGGACGTATCTCGGAGCTTCAAAGAAGCGGAGCTTCACTAGTTCAACAGGTCAACACCGCTGAGGCTTCAATCCCAGAGTCAACAACACCTAATAGTGCGTTCCCCGAAGCCGCTAAAGACATGAGTGCCTTTGAAGCGAACAACACCAACAACTTGTTACAGCTTGCTCGCAAGTTACACGAAGAGCACGTTCGCGAGGGTCTGCAGAAGCGCGATGCCCTTATCGCGGAAGGCCACGCCACAGCAGCACGCATCGTTCGTGAGGCAGAAGCTCAACACAAAGCTGACATGAGCCGTCTTGAGCAGGAGAAGGCTCTCGCTGAAAACGACGTTGAGCGCTTACAAAACTTTGAAAAAGAATACCGAGCAAAGCTGAAGTCTTATATTGAAGGTCAGCTAAATGATCTTGAATCAACAGGTTCTCCAACTCAAAAGACACCGACTTCACCAACTCAAATTACTAATGCCACATTTAAAATCTGAGTTAGTTGAATAAGTCAAATTCATCTTTGAAAGCCAAGGGCACTTTATTGTTCTTAGGCATTGCTATTTTTATTGTTTTGGCTGATCAAGTGACAAAGTTTCTGGCTGTTACATACCTAAAACCTTATGAACCAATTCCAGTATTTTTTGATCTGCTGCATTTCACTCTAGCTTTTAATTCCAAGGCGGCCTTTTCGCTTGGTGCTGTTGGAACTTGGGTATTCACTATTTTGTCTTCGCTGGCAGCATTCGCGCTTTTGTGGTTCGGCCCAGGGTTCAGAACTAAGTCATGGCTCGTCCTAGCTGGCTGCGCTCTTGGCGGTGTGACTGGAAATCTCGTTGACAGGTTGACAAGATATCCAGGATTCCCTAATGGACATGTCGTCGACTTTATTCAAATCCCGTTTAATTTCCCGGTCTTCAACATTGCGGACATGGCGATAAGCATCTCGGCCGCTTTGATATCCATCAAAGTTATTCGTGGTGAGCGCATCGGTGGGAAACATGACTGAGCAACGTCTGATTCAAGTTCCCGAAGGACTAGCCGGTAATAGGGCGGATGCCGGAATAGCAAAACTTCTTGGTTTATCAAGATCGGTAGTTGCAGACATGATTTCTGCTGGGTTGGTGCAACAGAATGACCACGTTATTCAGAAATCAGATTCCCTTCTTGCAGATGCTTGGCTACGAGTTGAACTTCCGAAACCAAAACCTGCACTTGAACTAGTTGCTGAAGAAGTTGAGGGCTTAGTGGTGATTTATCAAGATGCGGATATAGTCGTCGTTGATAAACCTGCTGGAGTAGCGGCTCATCCATCGGTGGGCTGGGATGGTCCAAGCGTCGGCGGTGCATTACTTGCAATGGGTATTGAGATGTCTACCAGTGGTGTCGCAGAGCGCCAAGGAATCGTTAGCCGCCTCGATGTGGGCACCAGCGGACTTATGGTGCTGACCAAGACAGAGGTAGCTTATTCAAGGATGAAGCAAGCTTTTCGCGACAGGACGGTGGACAAGACCTACCATGCACTTGTTCAAGGTCACCCAGATCCAAGTTTTGGAACAATTGATGCGCCACTTGGTAGACATCTAAAACATGAATACAAATTCACCGTTTCATCAGATGGGAAGCCGTCAGTTACCCACTACAAGACTCTCGAGGCTTTTTCAGCAGCGTCACTTCTGGAGATTGAATTAGAGACTGGCCGAACTCATCAGATAAGAGTTCATTTCTCTACCTTCAAGCATCCGTTGGTGGGCGATACGCTATACGGCTGTGACCCTAATTTGGCCGCCAAACTTGGAATGGAAAGGCAATGGCTCCATGCAGTAAAACTCGGTTTTATTCATCCAACCAGCGGAGAGTATGTGAGTTTTGAGAGCAGCTACCCTGAGGATTTATCGAAGTCACTTTCAATCCTTCGCGGCGAATAGCCTATTGGCGGAGTGGCAAAATAGGTTTAACCAAGGTCAGATTAGGCTATTTGCCCTAAGCCTAAAAAATCACAGAAAAGTGAACAATCGATGTCCAGCAACAGTGAAAACTTTGTGCACTTACATGTGCACACTGATTACTCGATGCTTGACGGGGCGGCCAAGATAGATCAACTTCTAGATAAAGCTGTTGATTATGGCATGCCAGCAATCGCAATCACTGATCACGGCAATAACTTTGGTGCGTTTGATTTTTGGGAGCAGGCAACTAAAAAAGGTATCAAGCCGATCATCGGTATTGAGGCTTATCTAGCACCAGGGTCAAGACTTGATAAGTCCAGAACATATTGGGCTGACGGCGGCGATGATGATTTGTCTAAAGGCGCTTATTCACACTTGACTATGCTCTCAACAGATAACGACAGCATGCTAAATCTATTCAAGCTTTCTTCTTATGCCTGGCTCGAGGGTTATTACTTTCAACCCCGAATGGACCGGGAACTTTTAGCTAAGTATTCAAAAGGAATCATCGCTACCTCGGGTTGCGCTGGTGGAGAAGTCCAAACCAGGCTTCGCTTAGGCCAATACAAAGAAGCGTTGGAAACTGCTGCTGAGTTTAGGGACATTTTCGGCAAAGAAAACTATTTCATCGAGATTATGGACCATGGCGCAAGCGTGGAGCGAAGAAGCTTCAGCGATTTGATACGTCTCTCGAAAGATTTGGGAATTCCACTGCTTGCAACAAATGACCTTCATTACACCGAACCAGGTCATGCCGACGCTCAAGAAGCATTACTTTGTGTTCAGACCGGGACAAAACTTACTGATGAGCGAAGGTTCAAATTCGACGGTCAGGGTTATTACCTAAAGAGCGCAAAAGCAATGCGTGAACTTTTTTCAGAGTTTCCAGAGGCCTGCGATAACACCTTACTAATTGCTGAACGCTCCGATATCAGTTTTGTTAGGCGGAATCTGATGCCTAGATTTGCTGTTCCAGAAGGACACACTGAGGCAACTTGGTTTGAAAAAGAAGTTATGCGGGGAATGCAGGACCGATTCGGTAAGGTGATCACTCCTGAGTATCAAGAACGAATTGCTTTTGAAATTCAGGTAATCAACAATATGAATTTCCCGGGTTACTTCTTGGTTGTTGCAGACTTTATTTCTTGGGCTCGAGATCAGGGAATCAGAGTAGGTCCCGGTCGTGGTTCGGCAGCCGGTTCGCTGGTTGCCTACGCATTGGGAATCACAGCGTTAGATCCGATTAAGTATGGATTGCTATTCGAAAGGTTTTTGAATCCTTCTCGAGTTAGTTTGCCAGATATTGACGTTGACTTCGATGATCGTAGACGCGGTGAAGTTATTCGATATGTAACCCAGAAATATGGTGATGATCGGGTTGCCCAAATTATTACCTATGGAACCATCAAGGCTAAGCAGAGCCTGAAGGATGCTGCCAGAGTCCTAGGCATGGATTATTCAGTTGGTGAAAAACTTACGAAGGCAATGCCTCGCATGGTGCTTGGCAAAGACATGACACTGGGTGAGATGGTTGAGGATCCCAAACAGAGAGCAGCAGTTGAAACTGTTGTTGAGGATAGCTTCGATGAATTCGATGAAGAACCGATTGAATTTGAACCAATTGCTATCGCAGCAGCAGCTACTGATTCAAAAAGTCGCTACAAGGAAGCGGCTGAGTTCAGAAAGATTCTTGAAGAAGACCCAGATGCTAGAAAAGTCTTTGATCTTGCCAGAGGTCTTGAAGGCCTAAAGCGACAAACCAGCGTCCACGCTGCCGGCGTCATCATGTCAGCTGAGCCATTGTTGGATGTAATTCCAGTTATTAGACGAGATGATGACGGTGCAGTAATCACTGCCTTTGCCCAACATCCGTGTGAAGAGCTTGGGCTGGTCAAGATGGATTTCTTAGGGCTTCGGAATTTGACGGTCTTAGATAAGGCTATTGAAAATGCAAAATCAAACCGTGGCGTGTCCGTAGTTCTTGAAGATCTTGATTTAGATGGCGATGAAACGACATACGAGATGCTCTCTCGAGGAGACACCCTCGGTGTGTTCCAGCTTGACGGCGGACAGATGCGGTCACTTTTGAGGTTGCTAAAGCCAACCAAGTTTGAACACATCTCGGCAGCTATTGCTCTCTATCGACCAGGACCGATGGGTATGGGTTCACATACTTCTTATGCCCAAAGAAAAAATGGCAAAGAGAAGAATCTACCCATTCATCCTTCCTTAGAAGGTCCACTTGCAGAAGTGCTCGATCCGACCTACGGTCTAATTGTTTATCAAGAGCAGGTAATGGCTGCTGCTCAGAAAGTGGCTAATTTTAGCCTTGCTCAAGCGGATGAGTTGCGTCGAGCAATGGGTAAGAAAAAGAAAGAAGAGCTAGACGCCCAGTTTGCTAATTTCTCAAAAGGTATGAAAGCTAACGGCTTTGTCGAAGATGCAGTAAACAAACTTTGGGAAACACTTCTTCCTTTTGCTGATTATGCGTTCAACAAAGCCCATAGTGCGGCCTATGGTGTGCTCTCGTACTGGACTGCATACATGAAGGCCAACTTTCCTCAGGAATATATGGCCGCACTTTTGACTTCTGTTCGCAGCTCGAGAGATCGGCTCAGCGTCTATCTGAGCGAAGCCAGAAGAGCCGGTATCCAGGTGCTAGCTCCAGATGTGAACGACTCAATTGCCGATTTCCGGGCGGTAGGAAAAGACATCAGATTTGGTCTTGAGGCCATAAGAAATGTTGGTCTTGGAGTTGTCCAAGAAATCGTGGCAACGCGTGAATCTAAAGGAAGATTCGAATCTTTCCAAGACTTCGTAGCGAAGGTGCCGGCTTCGGTATGCACTAAAAAAGTCATTGAGTCACTTATAAAAGCTGGAGCGTTTGATTCTTTTGGAGTTACCAGGAGAGCACTCTTCGAAGCTCATGAAGAGATTATTGAAGCAGAAATAAAAGCCAAGAAATCCAAATCAATGGGAGATTCGGATCTGTTTGATGATTTCGATAGTGATCAAACCAATCATAGAATTGCCAATCTTGCGGAGTGGCCTCAACGACAGTTACTAAGCCTTGAGCGTGAGATGTTGGGGTTGTATGTTAGCGCGCATCCTTTACAGGGTGCTGAAAGTAGATTGCGTTCGAGCGCGACCGAAACAATTTCTTCATTCAACGAACGTAAAGATTTTGCAGATGCCGAGCCAGTAACACTTTCCGGATTAATCACAAACGTTGAAGTAAAGACAGCTAGATCCTCAGGAAATATTTATGCCAACGTTACTCTTGAAGATCTCGATGCCGAAGTTACTTTGATGATATTTAGCAAGACCTATCAAGAAAATATTTCAAAGCTCAATGTTGATTCTATTGTTGCTGTGAGAGGCAGGATGCGTCCGAGAGATGACAGCTTTGCGCTGAATGTAAATGAGATTGCCGTTTTGGAAAAAGAAGATGCGAGATTCTCAGGTCCGCTAAAAGTTTCAATAGCTGAACACTTAGCGACTAAGGCGAATATCGAGATTTTGGACAAAATATTTACTCGCTATCCAGGTCAGACTGAAATCCAGTTATCCCTTAGAACCGAATCTGGATCAACTTCGTATCGGCTAAAACATAAAGTTTTTGTGAGTGACGCTTTAATTTCTGAAGTTAAACAGCACTTCGGAACAGCTGCGCTTGATGAACTAGCAATGCAAGAGCTTCCAAATGATTTAGCTGAGACGATCCCCGGGGACGACGTAGCCTCTGTGATGGTAGAGCAAACTGGGGAACTCTTCGGCTAACAGGCCACTAAGAATTTCAACAACTATAACGGCGTTCTCTTCGACCTCGTGACGTTCTCTGATTTTGCAGATAAGCACGGCATTGACCCGATTGAAAATGGGAAGTTTTGTATCAGGTTCCACAAACCAGTCGTCGTCCAAAAATCTTTTTGTGTGATCTTGCGACATCTTTTTTGCCAGCTCTAGGGAATCTGAATTCAACATCGAAATGGCAACGTATTGAGCCGAACTTAAGGCGGGCCAGCTGCTCGCGCCTCTGGAAACGTTGAAGGTGGCTAAGGCGGGATCAGAACCGAGGGAGGTCACTGAGGTTGCTGTGAAGCCAACAGGCCCTCCTTTGGCATCGTTTAGTGTGATTACACATACACCTGATGCATGTCTTCGAAATGCCTGTTTTAAGCTCTCGGTTGGATCTTTAATCTCTTGCACTAGTTAACTTTCTTGTAAGTTCAAGCCAAGGCTAACTCACCCTTAGCCACATGACCGACTGGCACAGGGTTCTTCGCCTAAAATGGAAAAAATGGCAGAAAAGACTATGGCAGATTTAGTTAGATTATTAGACCTTAGAGGGCGACAGGTTTCTGCTGACTTGGTGGCCAGAGAATTGCCCCGAGCGATCGTGGACATGGATTCAGCGGTTGCAGAGGTTAGACCTTTGGTTGCACAAATAAGAGCTGAAGGTGTCAAAGCACTCGTCTCTATCGCCCAGAAATTTGATGGCATAGAAATCAATCCCATAAAAGTACCTGCAGATGAACTCTCGAAAGCTCTAAGTTCACTAGAGCCAAATCTCAAAAAATCACTTGAAACAGCAATTGAACGAGTTCGAAAGGTGACTGAGCAGGCTAAACCTCAGGGCTTTACCAGCGAGTTAGCCAATGGTGCTCAAGTTCAGCAAAGATATCGTCCAATCGACTCAGTGGGGCTATACGTTCCTGGTGGCAAGGCAGTATACCCATCAAGTGTCATCATGAATGTGGTTCCTGCTCAGATAGCGGGTGTTAAAAAGCTTGCGATTTCTACTCCAGGTCAAAAAGATTTCGGAGGCAGGGCACACCCGACTGTGTTGGCTACAGCAGCATTACTTGGGGTCGAAGATGTCTACGTTATAGGTGGTCCGGCAGCAGTTATAGCTTTTGCCTATGGAATCCCTGAAATTGGGCTCGAACCAGTGAATTTGGTTACCGGACCTGGAAACCTCTACGTTGCTGCAGCTAAACGCTTGCTGAGGGGTGTCATCGCTATAGATTCTGAAGCAGGACCAACTGAAGTAATGGTCATTGCAGATTCCAGCGCAAACCCCGAGTTTGTGGCTGCAGATCTGATTTCGCAGGCTGAGCATGACGAATTAGCTGCTGCAGTGTTGATAACTGATTCTGCCGATTTTGCTGAGCAAGTAAGAGCTGCAATAGCTGAACAGGTAGCACTTACCCGCAATAAATCTAGGGTTTTAGCAGCACTTTCAGGCCAACAAAGCGCTGTTGTGCTGGTTTCCGATCTAAATCAAGCTGCGCAACTAGCTGACTTCTACGCAACTGAACACCTAGAGCTCCAAACAGCCTCAAATGACCAATTATTGGAGCAAATTAGCAATGCTGGAGCAATTTTCGTAGGAGATTTCTCCCCAGTTTCGCTCGGAGACTATCTAGCGGGGTCCAACCACGTCCTGCCAACAGGCGGCCAGGCCAGATTCGGGTCAGGATTAGGCGTACACACGTTTCTCAGGCCTCAGCAGGTCATCAAATACAGCGAATCGGCTTTGTCAGAGGTGGCCAATAATGTTGTTGCTATCGCTGATTCTGAGGGCTTACAAGCTCATGGAGATGCGATCCGCATTCGTTTCTAATCCAAAATCTTTCTGATTAGTTGATAACAGAAAGGTTAAATCTTTGGTTGAAGGTTATGGTTTGCGAGGCAAAATCCCCGTACTTATAGGCAACACGCCGACGATAAAGATAATTTGCTTCAAAGCCAATGAAACCACAAGATATAGGGACGGAGAAGTGAAATATCACCACATCTTGTGTGTATAGTTGATTTCTCTTGAGTGAAATTATCGTGAATTAACCCGAAAAGGAGTCGGCATGCATTGTCCATTTTGCCGCTATGAAGACTCCCGGGTTATGGATTCGAGAACCTCAGACGACGGATCATCTATTCGTCGTCGGAGACAGTGTCAAGAATGCGGTTCCCGCTTCTCAACTACCGAGACTTCAAGTCTTTCGGTAGTAAAAAGAGGTGGAACGACAGAGCCATTTAGTCGCGACAAAATCGCCAATGGTGTCAGAAAAGCTTGTCAGGGAAGGCCTGTAACAGAGGCAGATCTAGCAATGTTGGCTCAAACGGTCGAAGAGACTATCAGGGCCACCGGTGCAGCCCAAGTTGAGGCTCAAGAGGTTGGTTTAGCCATCCTTGAGCCACTTAGGAAGCTCGACGAGGTAGCTTTCATGAGATTTGCCAGTGTTTACCAGGGTTGGGAAACACTTGAGGATTTCGAAGCGGCAATAGCAGTGCTCAAGGTTGAGCGCGAAAATCAGGTTTCGCAATCGGTTTAACCGAAGGCGATCAAAAAACATAAGAGTTAAAACTAAAAGAAAGGCAACAAATGACCGATACATCGGCTTACACCGACGCCGGTGCAGCTAGTCAGGGGCGTAAAGGGCTCAAGATCGAGCGCATCTACACTACTGAAGGCGTTCACCCTTACGAACAAGTCTCCTGGGAATATCGTGATGTAGTTCAGACCAACTGGAAGACGGGCGAGACCATCTTCGAACAGCGTGGAGCTGAATTCCCTGAATTCTGGAGCCTGAACGCTTCCACAATCGTTACCACAAAGTATTTCCGTGGTGCTTTGGGAACTGCTGCTCGTGAATTTAGCCTTCGTCAGCTAATTGACCGGGTCGTCCTTACTTATACCAAAGGTGGACGTGACCACGGTTACTTCGCAACAGAAGAAGACGCAACCATTTTTGAGCACGAACTAACTTTCATGTTGCTAAACCAGGTCTTTGCTTTCAACTCACCAGTTTGGTTCAACGTAGGTACTTCAAGTCCTCAACAGGTTTCAGCATGTTTCATCTTGTCGGTAGATGACTCAATGGAATCAATTCTTAACTGGTACCGCGAAGAGGGAATGATTTTCAAAGGTGGTTCAGGTGCAGGGCTTAACTTGTCACGCATTCGTTCATCCAAAGAGCTTCTGCGCTCCTCAGGTGGTTCAGCCTCAGGTCCAGTTTCGTTCATGCGTGGAGCAGATGCGTCTGCAGGAACTATCAAGTCCGGTGGGGCGACTCGTCGTGCAGCCAAAATGGTTGTTCTTGATGTTGATCACCCAGACATCGAGGAATTCATTGACACTAAGGCTCGTGAAGAAGACAAGATCCGCGTACTGCGCGATGCTGGTTACGACATGGAGCTTGGTGGCAAGGACATCAACTCGGTTCAGTATCAGAACGCAAACAACTCAGTTCGTGTAAATGAAGAGTTCATGCGTGCAGTTGAGCATGGCACAAACTTCGGTCTACGTGCGAGAACCAACGGTGAAGTTATCGAAGAAGTTGACGCTCGTGAGCTTTGGGACAAGTTTGCACAAGCTGCTTGGGCATGTGCTGACCCTGGTATCCAGTACGACGACATCATCAACGACTGGCACACTACTCCAGAATCAGGCCGTATCACTGCATCTAACCCATGTTCTGAGTACATGCACCTAGATAACTCATCATGTAACCTTGCGAGCTTGAACTTGCTTAAGTTCTTGAACCCAGACGGTTCATTCGACAGTGATAAGTTCACTAAGGCTTCTGAGTTAATCATCACAGCCATGGACATCTCGATCTGTTTCGCAGATTTCCCAACTGAGAAGATTGGCGAAACTACTCGTGCATTCCGCCAGCTAGGTATTGGTTATGCAAACCTTGGGGCTCTGTTGATGGCTATCGGTCTTCCTTATGACAGCACTGAAGGTCAGGCTTTGGCAGCAGCAATCACATCATTGATGTCGGCAGCTTCTTACCGTCGTTCAGCCGAACTTGCTGGTGTTGTTGGTCCTTACGATGGCTATGCTCACAACAAGACTGGCCACGACCGCATTATGCGTAAGCACGAAGCTGCCAACGCTACTCTGCGTTCAGCTGCTGAAATAGATCGTTCAGTTCTAGATGCCGCTACACGTCAGTGGGCACTAAACACTGAAATCGGTTCTCGTAACGGTTGGAGAAACTCACAGGCTTCACTGCTAGCCCCAACAGGAACCATTGGTTTCATGATGGACTGTGACACCACCGGTATCGAACCAGACTTCTCCTTGGTGAAATACAAGAAGCTATCAACTGGTGGCTCAATGCAGATTGTTAACCAGACAATTCCATTCGCATTGCACCGTCTTGGTTATTCACAAGAGACCATTGAAGCGATTGTTGATCACATCAGCACTAACGGTCACGTGGTTGACGCACCAGGACTCAAGCAAGAGCACTATGCGATCTTCGACACAGCTGTTGGTATTCGTGCGATTGAACCTATGGGTCACGTTCGGATGATGGCAGCGGTTCAACCGTTCCTATCGGGAGCTATTTCTAAGACTGTCAACATGCCGGAAACTGCAACCGTTGAAGAAGTTAAGGAAATCTACTTCCAGGGTTGGAAGATGGGTCTAAAGGCTCTGGCTATCTACCGTGACAACTGTAAGGTTGGTCAACCGCTGAGCGATGCCAAGGCTAAGACTGAGGAAAAGCCAGCTGCTGGAAAAGCAGATGCTCCTTTGTCACACCCGATTCGTAAGCGTCTACCTAAGTCACGTCCTTCATCAACCACTTCATTCACTGTTGGTGGCGCAGAAGGTTACATGACTGCAGGAACTTACCCTGATGGAGTTCTAGGTGAAGTGTTCTTAAAGCTTGGCAAGCAGGGTTCAACTCTTGCCGGCGTTATGGATGCATTCTCAATCGCTGTTTCGATTGGTCTTCAGTACGGTGTTCCACTAGAGACCTACGTACAGAAGTTCACCAACGTATCATTCGAACCAGCAGGTTTGACTGATGACGCTGACATCCGTATGGCTAAGTCATTGATGGACTACATCTTCCGTCGTCTAGCCATTGACTACCTACCAACAGAAACTCGTCAGGCGCTTGGAATCAACACCTCAGCAGAGCGTTCGGCTGCTCTAGATGCATCAGGTTCATACCCAGCAATTGCTGAGTCTCCTGTTGCAGCACCAGCCGAAGTTGTTGAAGAAATAGTTGCTGCTCCAGTAGTAATCGAGCTAAAGGTTGAGGAAGTGAAGGCAGAACCACGCCAGGTTCACTCCTCAGCAGAGTTGTTCGAGATGCTTCAGGGCACCGAATCTGATGCTCCACTATGTTTCAACTGTGGAATCAAGATGAGACCTTCTGGTTCATGTCACGTCTGCGAAGGCTGTGGATCAACCAGCGGTTGCAGCTAAATCGATAAAAGATTTTGGGTCGGCTTCAGTAAAGTGAAGCCGACCCTTTTCTTAAGCCCGAAATCAATGAATTGAAAAGGTAGCCTAGACAGGTGCTTTACTCTTTAGCGTTCAAGTTCATCCTGTCCAAATTGGATCCGGAGCGAGCTCACCATCTCGGTATGTTTGCAATCCGATTGGCATCCAGCCTGCGACTGACGAAGCTTTTGCCAAAAATAAAAACCAGAAGCGTCAAAGTTTTTGGTTTGGAATTTATTTCACCATTTGGTTTGGCTGCTGGATTTGATAAGAACGCAATCGCAATTAGAGCTTTGGGGGAGCTGGGTTTTTCTCACGTTGAGATTGGAACTGTCACCGCACTTGCTCAAGATGGTAACGATGCACCAAGGCTTTTCAGATTAAAAGCAGATCGCGCTTTGATAAATCGAATGGGTTTCAATAACGATGGCGCAGAGGTCATTGCAAAAAGGCTTGAAAAACTTCGTTCCTCGAAACAAGCACTTCCAATCATCGGTGTCAACATAGGTAAATCAAGAGTAGTTGATGTTTTTGATGCGGTTGGTGACTATGAAACAAGTGCGAGATTACTAGCCCCATGGGCAGATTATCTAGCTGTCAATGTTTCTTCTCCAAACACGCCGGGGCTCAGGTCTTTGCAATCAATTACAACTCTAAAACCCATTCTAAAAGCAGTAATCGAACAATCTTTGGGAAAGCCAGTGCTTGTAAAAATTGCACCGGACCTTGCCGATCAAGATGTGGTTGATGTTGCAAAACTTGCCGTTGAACTTGGCTTGGCTGGCGTGATCGCAACCAACACCACAATTTCAAGAGAAGGTTTGAAAACACCAAAACTCCAAGTTGAATCTATGGGAGTTGGTGGGCTTTCTGGTGCACCACTGAATGACAGATCGCTTGAAGTTCTTAGATTGATTCGAAAAACTGCGGGCTCAGAGTTAGCAGTAATTTCTGTTGGTGGAATTGAAACTAAGGAGCAAGTTGCGATAAGAATTAAAGCCGGTGCAACCCTTGTTCAGGGATACACCGGCTTCATATACTTTGGTCCGTTGTGGGCAAGAAAACTAAATCGAATTTAGACCAGTCTCGCTTCAGGAGCTTTGGTTTCTGCAGGATCGGTCACTGCAATAGGCGCGAATAGTTCGTCCACTTTCTTCATAACTTCATCGGGTATCTCAACACCAACAGCGCCTAGATTGCTAGTGATCTGTTCTGGAGTTGTCGCTCCAACAATCGCGCTCGAAACATTCTTGTTTTGCAGTACCCAAGCTAGCGAGAATTGAGCCATGGTTAGACTCAATTCTTCAGCAATTGGCTTTAGTTCTTGGACTCGTGTAAGAACTTCATCAGTTAGAAGCTTTTGGATGAAGCCATTTACTTTTTCATTGGCTGCTCTTGAATTTGCTGGAACAGGTTGACCTGGTAGATACTTACCGGTTAGCACTCCCTGGGCCATCGGAGACCAGACAATCTGGCTCACTCCGAGTTCTTCACAGGCTGGGATGACCTCAGCTTCGATTACTCGCCACAGCATCGAGTACTGCGGTTGGCTTGAGATCAGCTGAAAACCGAGTTCCTTAGCTAATTTGTGCCCTGCTCTAATCTGCTCAGCATTCCACTCAGAGACACCGATGTAAAGCGCTTTGCCTTGACGAACGATGTCTGCAAAAGCCTGCATGGTTTCTTCTAGGGGAGTCTCCACGTCATATCGGTGAGCTTGGTAAAGATCTACGTAATCCATCTGCAAACGCTTTAGAGATCCGTTTATGGACTCCATGATGTGTTTGCGAGATAGTCCGGTATCGTTTGGATGTCTTTCAGCAACGGGCCAATACACTTTTGTGAAAACTTCAATTCCTTCACGGCGCTGGCCTTTTAGAGCTTCGCCCAAAACAACTTCAGCTGCTTGGTTAGCGTAAACATCAGCAGTGTCAAAAGAAGTGATTCCACCTTCAAGAGCTGCCCTAACGGTCGCGTACGCCGCTTCATTTTCGATTTGGCTGGCATGGGTTAGCCAGTTACCGTAAACCAGTTCACTGACTTTGAATCCACTGTTACCTAGGTAGCGATACTTCACTTAGTTCTCCTAATTTTGTAGTGTTCTGATGCTAGCGGATAAGTTGTCGGGCGATTTCTTGCACTTTGTTGTGTAAAGCTGGAACCCAGGTTTCATGCTCAGGTTTCATCAGAACGCTTCGCAGGATTCTTGCATTTTTAGCGTCGGCATTTAATTTGAATCCTCTGGCTTGAAGCGCTTCAGGCTTAACAATATAAGTAGCCAAATGAATCTGTTGTGCTTTGGAACCAGAACCAGCCTGGACCAAGATTTCGTGCGAAATTTCATCAAGCTTGGTCAAGGAATCTACTCTTGGTAGATAGGTGAGAATGTCCAATTCCGGTTTTTGATATGGCATCAGTGAATCAGAATCCAGTAGCAGTTTATGCCAATTTTTTGCAGCATTGACAGTAGGGATCAGAGCTGACCCTAACCCTTGTTCTGTTAGCGGAAATACTTTTAATGTTGCCCAAATAGCAGCAGCAGATGCACCTGCTCTTGAGCACTCTAATTGAATTTCGCCAAAGTGGACGTCGTCAGAAATAAAATACGTGTAAGGGGAATCATGTTTGTAAAACTTACCTATGGATATATCCCTGAAGAAAACAGCACCACTTCCATACGGTTGGAGACCGTGTTTGTGTGGGTCGACCACAATCGAATCGGCATCTTTTAGCGCTGCAAAGTGTCTCGCAGTTTCAGGGGCTAGGTGGTTATCGGCGATTAGTTTGAAGAATCCACCGTAAGCAGTATCAACATGGACTCTTGCGCCGTACTTTTTTGCAAGTTCAATAATCTCGGCCAGCGGATCCACTGCTCCTAAACCGGTGGTGCCTAAGGTTGCAACAATAGTTCCAATTTCACCTGTTTTTAGTTCCTTCTCAAGCTCGTCAAGGGACATCCGGCCGTCTGATTCAGTTGCTATTGAAACGTTTGTCGTTCCTAGCACCTCCGACATTCTTGCGTGTGTGTAGTGGGCATCAGCCGAGTGAGCGATTTTTTTGGTTGGTTGAAGTTCGCGAGCAATCCAAAGAGCTTCAAGATTAGCGGTAGTGCCACTTGAAGTTAAGTGCCCGAGGAACTCTTCCGGATATCCAAACATCGCAGCAATTTGCTTTAGAACATCGCGTTCCATTTGAGTTGTTGCAGGGGATGAGTCTATTGAGTGGTTATTTGGGTTTAGCATCATTGTCGCGAGATAAGCGGCGACCGCAACGGGGTGGGGTGCTTTGAGCATTTGAGCTGCGTAGCTTGGATGAAAATAGGGGAAATTATTCTCGAGACGGTCCGTAAGTTCCTCTAGAACTGCAGATACTTTTGCCTGATCAGATTTCATACTCGGATGCGTGGCGAATTCGCCGTAACTGCTCTTTAGATTTTCAATTGCACCGACTACCTGAGTTAACAGTTCAGGAAAATTCAGATTATCTATTTGAGTCACAAGAAACTCCTTTTTGAACTTGTTGTTCTTTCCCAAAAATCTTTGTGAGATTTTTTGGAACTAATTCAGGAAACTATTTAATCTTTCGACGTGGGCCTGGCTTAGGAATTCTAAGTGGACGTGGTTGCATTCCTCTGGTGAAAGTGTAGAACCAAGTACCTTTCTGCAAAGCAGTTTGCTCACCAAGCTTTTCTTGAACTTTCGATTTGATCATCCGATGCAACATTGTCACTTCAATGCTGACCACGAATAAAGCAATCAACATGACCAAGGTAATTACGTTTTTGGCTGCATCGTTCATTACCGAGGTTATTAGAAGAAATACAACCATCATTGGCATTAAGCCTTCGATGAGCGTATATCTATTGTCGATTATGTCTCTAGCAATTTTTCGTTGCGGCCCACGGTCTCTGGCTAAAAGATACTTTTCATCTCCGGAAAGCATTGCCTGTCGAGTTTTCAATCTGTCTTCACGTTGCTTCGCTCGAGATGCGGATAAGGCTTCCTTGCTTCTATTACCTACCAAGGGCTTCAGGTTGGCAGCTTCTCTTTCCTTGCGAGTTGGAGTTGGGCGACCTTTACCTGAACTTTTCGTTACTGATTCTTTTTCTTGGTCACTCATTTATGTCCTTAGATTTCACCTGGTTGTGATTTAGATTACTCACATGACATTCTCGCCGACTCCAGCCAGTTCATCAGCAATGACACCCAAGCCAGACCTTATTGAAAAGGTTCGCCAACAGGTAGATCTAGATTTTTCTCAGCGGATTGCGTCACTTGGCAAACTTGTTCGCATTCCAGGTATCGCCTGGGATGCATTTGACGCAAATGATCTTGAGCGAAGCGCAGAAGCGGTAGCTCAACTGTTTGAGGATTCAGGTGTTTTCCCTGAAGTTGAGATCAAGAGAGCCTCGGTTGATGGAATATCTGGTGCTCCAGCAATTCTGGCTTCAAGGCCAGCGAAGAACGGCAAACCTCATATTTTGCTTTACGCTCACCATGATGTTCAGCCACCAGGAGATGACAAAGAGTGGCTAACTCCTGCATTTGAGCCGACTGCTAAGGACGGACGTATTTATGGCCGGGGAGCAGCTGATGATAAAGCTGGAGTTATTGCCCACCTAACAGCAATCGAAACCCTAAAAGCCATAGCTGGAACAGATTTCGATCTTGGACTTTCAATCTTCATTGAAGGTGAAGAAGAAGCGGGCTCTAGGACATTTAGAGCTTTTTTAGATGAAAATAAGGACAAATTGGCTGCCGATGTGATTATTGTGGCCGATTCAATGAACTGGTCACCGGAGGTTCCCGCCCTAACTGTGAGCCTTAGAGGCGTGGTTGCTATAGATTTCAAAATTAGGACCATGGAACATGCTGTTCATTCAGGAATGTTCGGTGGAGCTATTCCAGATGCCATGATTCCCATGGTCAAAGTTCTGAATTCTTTGCACGACGACAAAGGAAATGTCGCAATTCAAGGCCTAAAAACCTACAAATTCGAGGATTTGCCATACACCGACGCCAATTTGCGTTCAGATAGCAGTCTTTTAGCTCAAGTTAGCCAAATTGGTGATGGCGGCCTCATGGACCGTCTTTGGGGCAAGCCTTCGCTGACGGTTATCGGTATTGATTTTCCATCAGTAGCGATGGCCTCGAACACTCTTCTGCCAAGTGTTTCAGCCGCAGTAAGCCTAAGAATCGCCCCAGGACAAGACCCGCAAGAGGCTTTAGAGCTTTTGAAAGCTCATATTCTTGGCAATGTTCCTTTTGGAGCTGTGGTTGAGTTTGGTGAATTTGAGACTGGCAAACCTTTTATGTCAGATGCGTCTGGTTGGGCTCAAAACATGGCTAAAAACAGCCTTGAAGCCGCTTTTGGTAACCCGACTGTGGACATTGGCATCGGTGGATCCATCCCGTTTATCGCCGATTTGACCGAAGTGTTCCCAGATGCTCAAATATTGGTGACAGGTGTTGAAGATGCCGATTCTAGGGCACATAGTCCTAACGAATCGGTCCATTTGGTTGGGCTGAAGAACGCCATGGTAGCCGAAGCCTTGTTCTTGCTAAGTGGCAATGAATTGCAGTCTGAGTAGCCTAAAAGGCTTAGAATAGGGGTGAAAAGGAGCAAAAATGACTGACACATTGACTCACGGACTTGAAATTACCGAGGCAGCTAAGGCTGAATTGCTTAGACACATTGAATCTGCCGATACATCCGATCTTGAGGCAGGTGACAAACTTCGTTTACGTGTTGAAATCAAAGTTGGTGGATGTGCTGGTTTTCAATATTTGCCTTTCGTTTTAACTCCAGAACTGCGCGAAGACGACATGATTAAGGACTTTGATGGGGTAGAGGTTGTCGTCGACAGCATGACAGCGCCATTCATCAACGGTGCAACTTTTGATTTTGTGGACACTTTTCAGAAGCGTGCCTTTGAGATTGATAACCCGAACAGCCAGGGTTCTTGCGCTTGTGGATCTTCGTTCAACTAAATAGTTCTTCGTTAGGGACCTGCATCTTCGAAGATGCAGGTCTTTTTCTATAAACAACCGCTTTTGCTCTGTGTTTAGGCGGAATCGCTTCAATCTAGGTTATAAACTTTGAATGTAACGAAATGATATTGAAGGGTCGATTGTGCCTCGTAAGCCGCGATTTAAATGGGCTGCCCTGCCTGTATTTGCAATTCTGATAGCTACGCTAACCGGTTGCAGCTCGCAAGAGATTTCAAGAGGCTTCCTGCCTGGAGTCTCTGGAGTAACCAATCACACTGAGCGCATCGTGTCGCTTTGGACAGGTTCTTGGATCGTCCTCTGGTCCGTTGGTTTAATTGCCTGGGGGCTGATGTTTTGGGCAATTATCGTGTATCGCCGCCGAAAAGGTGACGTTGAAATCCCACCCCAGCTTCGTTACAACATGCCTATTGAGACTTTGTTTACAGTCGTCCCTTTCGTTTTAGTTCTTGGTTTCTTTGCTCTGACAGCAAGAGACATGGGAGAGATTGAGAAGCCTGTTGCCAGTGACTACCGAATTGAAGTTATCGGTAAACAATGGTCATGGGATTTCAACTACACCAACAACAATGTTTTTGACAGTGGTATTCAGTACCAAACAGATGGCACAGAGGCAGAGCTTCCGACTCTCTATTTACCTGTAAATAAGAAAATCGAGATTGATTTAGTTTCCAGAGACGTAATCCACTCTTTTTGGGTAATTGATTTCCTATACAAGAAGGATGTTTTCCCAGGTCATGTCAACAAGATGTATCTAACTCCACAGGTCATTGGGGAATACAAAGGTAAATGTGCTGAGCTCTGTGGGGAATTCCACTCGATGATGCTTTTCAACGTGAAAGTAGTTTCACAAGCCGACTATGAAGCCCATGTTTCAGATCTTGCTGAGCAGGGATATACCGGGCAGCTCACTGCTGATCCAAATGATCCAAACAACCTAAACCGCAATAACAACTTGCCGGGTGACAACCCAGAGATAAAGGGTTAATCATGATTAGCGAAGTGAAGAAATCTAAAGGACGTATCGTTGTCGATTGGTTGACAACTACCGACCACAAGAAAATCGGTTATCTATATCTGATTACCGCTTTTATCTACTTCATGATTGCCGGAGTCATGGCACTCTTGATTCGCGCGCAGCTTGCTATGCCTGGACTTTCAATAGTTGAAACTAAGGAGCAATACAACCAGCTCTTTACCATGCATGGAACAATTATGTTGCTAATGTTCGCAACTCCGTTGTTTGCCGGTTTCGCTAACGTACTTATGCCTTTGCAAATTGGTGCACCAGATGTTGCATTCCCAAGATTGAACGCGATCGCTTACTGGTTCTATTTCTTCGGTTCTTTCATCGCTGTTGCCGGCTTCTTCACGCCCCAAGGCGCGGCAGGGTTCGGATGGTTTGCTTATGCGCCTTTATCTAGCACTACTTTCTCTCCAGGGCTTGGTGGCGATCTCTGGGTATTTGGTTTAGCGCTTTCTGGGTTCGGAACCATCATGGGTGGAGTGAACTTCATCACAACTATCATCACTATGCGTGCTCCAGGTATGACTATGTTCCGCATGCCAATTTTCACTTGGAACACTTTGGTCACATCAATTCTTGTAATCATGTGCTTCCCGCCTTTGGCAGCAGCTTTGTTTGCACTTGGGGCTGACCGCAAGTTTGGAGCACACATCTTCGATCCGGCTAACGGGGGACCGATGTTGTGGCAGCACTTGTTCTGGTTCTTTGGACACCCAGAGGTATACATCTTGGCGTTGCCATTTTTCGGCATCGTCTCTGAAATATTCCCGGTATTCAGTCGCAAACCAGTATTCGGTTACCGCACACTGGTATACGCAACAATTGCGATTGCGGCTTTATCTATGACAGTCTGGGCTCACCACATGTATGTAACAGGTTCAGTTCTGTTGCCATTCTTTGCATTCACAACGATGCTGATCGCAGTTCCAACAGGCGTGAAAATCTTTAACTGGATTGGAACTATGTGGCGGGGATCTGTCACATTCGAAACGCCAATGCTTTGGAGTTTGGGCTTCCTAACAACATTTATCTTCGGTGGACTAACCGGAGTAATCCTTGCCTCACCTGCGCTGGATTTTCACTTGAGTGATTCATACTTTGTGGTAGCTCACTTCCACTATGTAGTTTTCGGAACTGTAGTTTTTGCTATGTTCGCTGGTTTCTATTTCTGGTGGCCAAAGATGACAGGCAAAATGCTCAATGAACGTCTAGGAAAGATACATTTCTGGATGCTGTTCTTGGGTTTCCATGTGACATTCCTAATTCAGCACTGGCTTGGTGTAATCGGTATGCCAAGAAGGTACGCTACTTATCTTGAAGGCGATGGCTTTACTTGGATGAACCAAGTATCCACTGGAGGAGCTGCTTTGCTTGGGCTTTCAATGTTGCCATTCCTTTGGAATGTTTGGATTACCCATCGTAACGGCGTGAAGGTTGAAATGAATGACCCTTGGGGTTACGGACGCTCACTTGAGTGGGCAACAGGTTCGCCAGTACCTCGCCACAACTTCACTTCCATTCCAAGAATAAGAAGTGAGTCACCAGCTTTTGATCTGAACCATCCTGAGTTTGCTTCTCCTGATGCGCAACCAGTGGCACCGAAAAAAGAGAAGGTAAAGGGTTAGCAGATGAAGACTAATACTAGGATCTTTACTCTTCTAACTTTCTTCTACTTAATCGTCACAGCAGTTTACGGTTACTGGTCCTGGTTAGCGTCTCCTGAAGGGGATAAGAAGATTGAGGTTATCGGAACAGCAGCTATTGGAATGTTGGTGTTTCTATCAGGATTTATCGCCTTCTATCTAGGCAAGACAGCTAGAAACTTTACTGGACCTGAAGACATGCCAGATGCAAACATCGAAGATGGGGAAGCCGAAGTAGGCTTTTTTGCGCCATGGTCTTGGTGGCCTTTGATGTTAGGTATTGGCGGTGCCCTGTGCTTTACTTCACTCGCAATCGGGTGGTGGATGTTTGTTATCGGCTTACCGTTAGCGCTAGTTGCTCTAATCGGTTTCGTATTCGAACATTCAAGAGGACAACACGCTCACTAATTCATTAAATCAAGTAAAAGGAGAACCCTGGCTGCTTTTGCAGGCCAGGGTTTCCTTTACTAATTACTTTGCAGACTCAATAGCTTTCTGAACTTCAACTTCGAGCTCGTGCGCATGGTGAGCAGCCTCATCAATTTCAGTCTGAGTTGCAGGTGCAATTCTGTCTTCGAAATAGAACTTAGATAGGGATGAACGCAGCCTTGCAGCAACTGTAATCTTTCCCTGAGCATTTGGCCTTGCCAGTGTCGGCTTGTAATCCTTGAAGTCAACTAACTTATAAAGATCGTGTGGATCCAGCGGTTCATGAACTTCAATATATTCGCCATGAGGGAGACGAACGATGCGTCCCGACTCTCTACCGTGGATAGCAATTTCCTTATCCTTGCGTTGAAGCGCTAGACAAACTCGTTTGGTGACTAAGAACGCAACGATAGGAAGAATGATCAGAGAAATTTGCATCGACAATAGAACCTGGTTCAGGTTCATCTTGAAATTAGTAGCAATCAAGTCTGTTGATGCACCTGCCCAGAGGACAGCATAGAAAGTCACGCCTGCTGCACCGATAGCAGTTCTAACCGGAGCGTTTCTAGGACGGTCAAGCACGTGGTGCTCACGCTTGTCGCCAGTTACCCAGTTCTCAACGAATGGGTAGATGGCAACAGCTGCTAGGAAGACGAGACTGATTACCAGTGGCAACAAGATATTTGTTGACACAGTGTAATCACCAATCATGAATTCAATACCTGTTGGTGCCAAACGTAGAGCGCCATCCAACCAACCGATATACCAATCCGGTTGTGTTCCGGCTGAAACAGGGGAGGGGTCATACCCGCCATAGTTCCAGATTGGGTTGATTGTGAAGAAGGTTGCGATAAGCATGATCACACCGAAGACAATAAAGAAGAATCCGCCAGCCTTAGCAACATACACAGGCATAAGTGGATAACCAACAACGTTTGTGTCCTTCTTACCAGGACCTGAGTAATGAGTGTGCTTGTGGATTACCAGCATGAATAGGTGAACCGCTAAGAAAACCAGAATCAACGCTGGGATAAGCATGATGTGAAGGCTGTATAGCCGTCCAACAATGGCATGTCCAGGGAATTCTCCGCCGAATAGCAGTGAAGATATGCCGGTACCGATTACTGGAACGCCCTTTATCATCCCATCGATGATGCGAAGACCATTTCCAGAGAGCAGATCATCTGGAAGTGAGTAACCGGTGAAACCAGCAGCCATACCTAAAACAAAGAGTACGAAACCAACAACCCAGTTAATCTCGCGTGGCTTACGGAATGCACCGGTGAAGAAAACTCTGAGCATGTGTAAACCGGCAGCAGCTACAAATAAAAGTGCTGACCAGTGATGCACTTGCCTCATCAGCAAGCCACCTCGAACTTCGAATGTGATATCTAAGCTCGAGGAATAAGCAATTGACATGTGTGCACCTTTTAGTGGAGCGTAGACACCGTCGTAGATGACATCAGTCATTGAAGGCTGGAAGAAGAAAGTTAGGAAAGTTCCTGAAAGGAGCAAAACCAAGAATGAGTAAAGAGCGACTTCACCAAGCATGAATGACCAGTGGTCAGGGAAAATCTTACGTCCGAACTCTTTTAGAATTCCAGCAACGCCAACTCTCTCATCTACGTAGTTAGCAGTTCCGGCGAGAAAGCCATTCTTCTTTTGAGTGTTTGCAACGTTACTCACTGTTGTACGCTCCTATCCCAGAATGATGGACCTACTGGCTCGTGAAAATCACTTTGCGCAATCAAATAGCCCTCTGAGTCAACAGCAATAGGAAGTTGAGGCAGTGGCCTAGTTGCAGGTCCGAAGACTACCTTGCAGCCATTTACCAGATCAAAAGTTGACTGGTGGCATGGGCAAAGCAAATGGTGGGTGTGTTGTTCATAAAGAGCAACTGGACAACCCACATGTGTACAAATCTTTGAGTAAGCGACGATACCTTGGTATGACCAGGTCGCGCGTTCAGCAGTTTCGACTAATTCATCTTGATCTACTCGAACTAGAAGAACAGCGGCCTTAGCCTTCTGCTCTAGATAGTCTTCTTGATCAGGATTTAACCCCTCAGGAATCACATGGAAAACAGAGCCTACAGTGACTTCAGATGCCTTGATGGGTGATCCGTATGGGTCTTTAGTGAGGCGTGTCCCTTGCTTCCAAGCTGTGTGCCTGAGCTTGTCTCCAAGATTTGGACCAAGGTCTGCAAACAGGATTATTCCTGGAAGTGGGAAGAGAGCGAGGGATCCATAAAGTGTTCTACGGATAAGTTTTCTTCTAGAGAATCCTGACTCTTGGTTAGCTAGGTTGATAATTTCAATTGCTGCTGCGCGCTTCTCATCGGAGCCACGGGTCAAGTGACGCTCCTCAGAAACTTCATTATCTGGCATAAGAGTTTTAGCCCAGTGAACAGCACCGATACCGATTCCAAGTAGACCAAGCGTTATTCCTACTCCGAGGAACAAAGTGTTGATTCGAACAGTGGTGAGGTCTTCAGAGATTGGGAAGGCAAAGTAGGCATACAGAGCTAAAGCGCTACCAAGCATCGAAAGACTAAACAACAAAGCTACCTGACGAACTGCGTTCTTCTCGTGCTTCTCAGACTTATCCGTCATTCGAACACGATGAGGTTCAATACCAGGGTTTGCTACCGCATCTTCATGTATGACAGTGAGTCCCTTCTCATACTCATGATCTGAGTAAGCACCGGAACTCTTGTTGGCTACTGCCTTAGACTTCTCGCTCAATTTAATCTTTCTCTTTAGTTCGACTTTGCGCCAAGCCAGATTGTGATTGCGATGATTAGTCCTAGCATTCCTAACCAAGCAACTAGACCCTCAGCTACTGGGCCTAGATTTCCTAATTCGTCTCCACCCGCTGATCTGTTGTTCTGGAGATACTTCAAGTAAGTGATGATGTCATTTTTTTCTTGAGGTGTGATGTTGGCATCGTTGAACACTGGCATGTTCTGGGGACCGGTCAACATTGCTTCATAAATTGTTTTCTCTGAAGAACCCATTAGGTTAGGGGCGTATTTACCTTGAGTAAGAGCACCACCAGCTCCAGCTGCGTTATGACACATTGCACAGTTGATTCTGAATAGTTCGCCACCCTTGTTTGGGTCACCATTTGCTTTTAGATAAGCTGCATCTGGAATTGACGGACCATCGGCAAGCGAACCAACATATGCCGCAAGCGCTGAAATCTGCTCTTCGGTGAACTGAACCGGCTTTACCTGAAGTTGTGGTCCACTGGCAGCTCCCGGCATACGACCGGTTGAAACTTGGAAATCAACCGAAGCTTCACCAACACCTATAAGACTTGGCGCATTCAGAGTTCCCTCAGCATTCTTGCCGTGGCATGAAGCACAGTTTGACAAGAACAACCTCTTGCCGAAATCAATTTGCTCTTGGCTTCTAGAAACAGCAGAACTTGGGGAAACAGCTGCCTGAACTGCGGTGTAACCAGTTCCGACTACAAGCAAGCCAGCAAAAAGGACGATACCAAATGCCATGGGGCTTCGACGTAGTCCGTTCATTTTGCGCTTTAACTGAGCCATATCTTGGTAATTCTTTCGGTTTCGGGGTTATTTCAAGACGTAAATAATTAGGAACAAGCCGATCCAAACAACATCGACAAAGTGCCAGTAGTAAGAGACCACAATTGCTGCTGTTGCTTCCTTATGCCCAAACTTCTTGGCCGCAAAAGTTCTACCAATCACAAACAGAAAGGCGATTAGACCGCCTGTAACATGCAATGCGTGGAAACCCGTTGTTATGTAGAAAGAAGAGCCATAGCTATTGCTTGAAAGGGAAACACCTTCAGAAATCAAGGTGGCATATTCCCAAACCTGACCTGAGACGAATACTGCACCTAATACATAACTAAGAATGAACCACTCAACCATTCCCCATTTGAGTGGAGACTTGCCAGTTGCTCTAGGTTGCATGCGCTCAGCGGCAAAAACACCGAATTGTGCGGTGAAAGAAGAGGCGACCAGGATCAAAGTATTGACCAAAGCAAAAGGGATGTTTAGTTTCTCAGTGTCAACTGCCCATATTTCAGGAGAGTTGGCTCGAAGGCTGAAATACATGGCAAACAAGGCCGCAAAGAACATGACTTCGCTACCGAGCCACACGATCGTTCCAACTGAAGTTGAACTTGGACGGTGAATTTGTTGGTGAGCGAGGGGAGCTGTTGACATGCCTTAATCTTACCTTCCCAAATCGTTATAAATCGGCTAAAACCGCATGGTTGTGCGGTATTTATTCATTTTTCAACTTCGCATGAAGGCTAAACTAAGGAACATGAATTCAGATTTGACTTGGGTCAACATCCTCACAACGCTCTTAGCCAAAAAAGATTTGTCTAGGGTAGAAGCCAAGTGGGCGATGAACCAAATCATGTCAGGGGAAGCAACTGAAGCCCAAATGGGAGGCTTCTTACTTGCACTGAGATCCAAGGGCGAACACATCGATGAACTCTCTGGATTCGTTGATGTGATGTTAGAGAACTCTCTTAAGTTTCCATTAGGCAATGATGCGATTGACATCGTTGGCACAGGAGGGGACCAGCTAGGAACGGTAAACATTTCTTCAATGTCAGCTATTCTTGCCGCGGCTTGTGGCTATCCAGTTCTAAAGCACGGCAGCAGATCTGCCTCAGGTAAAACGGGCTCTTCAGAGATGTTAGAGGAACTAGGAATTCGCTTAGATCTAACCCCAGAGCAACTAGCGAAAGTCTTCGCTAAAACACAGATAACCTTCTTTTTCGCTCCAATGTTCCACCCCTCTCTGAAAAACGTGGGACCAACAAGGAAATCGCTAGGGGTGCCAACTACTTTCAATTTCCTCGGGCCTTTAGCCAATCCAGCACAGCCGATTGCTACAGCTTTAGGAGTCGCTAACGAGAAAATGGCCCCACTTTTAGCCGCAGAATTGGCATCAAGGGGCCGTATTGGACTTGTTTTTAGGGGTTCTGATGGCTTAGACGAGCTCACAACAACCGGTCCAAGCAAAGTTTGGGTCGTTTTTAGTGGTTCAGTCCATGAATTTGAGTTCGACCCTCTAGAAATAGGCATTCCTAGGGCTGAAATTAGCCAACTGATCGGTGGAGATGCTGCTGATAATGCACAGGTAGCCAGGACTGTTTTGAGCAATCAGAATCAGCTAACAGGGGAGCAGATCGCTGTTCGAGACATTGTGGCCCTAAATGCGGCTGCTGGAATGCTTGCCTACGAATTGAGCAAAATCGACAGTCTTGAAGGTTTTGATTTGAACTCAAGATTATCTAAACATTTCCAAGAAGCAATCGCTGCTATCAACGATGGCAGAGCATTTGCAAAACTTAATGAATGGGTCTCAGCAAGCCAATCCGCTGGGGAGTAGTCAATCTAGCCCAATAAAACACAACTTGACATAATGTTCATTATCGGCGAATAGATAAAGATACGCCTAGATTGAGAACCTGGTCTTTAGCCAGCCAATGAGCTCATGTGGTGCTACCAACTCTTCGCTTGCAAACAAGTCTGACAAATTCCACCAACGATATTCCACAACGTCACGCAATTCATCTTGAGTAAAACCTGAAGTATCTAACTCAAAATCCTGAACTTTGAGTACATAAATCGTGTCTGTATATGTGTGGTAATTCAGGCCGTCAGCCCAGTCCCAACGACCTGAAGCTTCCAGTACAGGTTCTCCTAAAGTTTCTGGACGCACAACCAGTCCAGTTTCTTCGTAGAGCTCTCTGATAGCTGCTGTCAAAATGTTCTCGCCCTCATCGATTCCACCGCCTGGAACAAGCCATCTTGGTGGTAACCCAACTTCGGGATCAAAATGAGTTTTAAGCATGAATATTTGATTTTGCTGATTAATCAGCAGCACTCTGGCTGTGGCGCGGTGTTTAACGTGAATTTTGTCCGTCATTTTGAGGTTTTTGCTCCATTTTGACTCTTTTTTGGGTCAAATCCGAACAATTTCATTGTGTATTGGAGCATATAGCCAATTCCAACGGCAAACAGGGCAGTGCCTATCCCCACCGTTCCTCCGAGTAGCCACCCAGATAACAACACAGTCCCCTCTCCCAGGCTCCTGACAATCCAGAATGGCCAACCGCTGAACCTGGTCAGTCCGACCATCAGACCGTCTCTAGGGCCACCTCCAAGGTTGGCTGAGATGTAAAGACCTGAACCTAAGGCAACGCAGGCTAATCCCAAACAAAGCCAAACGAGGTTCAAAAAGAGTCCGTCCAATTCGGGCATCAGAGGTTTGCTCAGATCGGCAAATGGGCCAATTGAGATTGCATTAACAACTGTTCCAACTCCTGGTTTTTGCTTAATAGGAATCCACACCAACAGAACTATGG
>Ga0214921_10001064_pt1 | contig 47739 bp, 43 predicted proteins | sample LL1505_MetaG_FD_177992 | JGI IMG/M metagenome (GOLD analysis project Ga0214921, IMG submission 177992) | Freshwater microbial communities from Lake Lanier, Atlanta, Georgia, United States - LL-1505 | ecosystem: Environmental > Aquatic > Freshwater > Lake | place: USA: Georgia | collected... | reverse complement strand
CTCCTGCGCGCTGAGTCCACCCGACACCACCGGGTCACCCGGCGGCACCTCAACATTCGCCCGACCGTGGCCAGACCCGCCGCCGAATCCAGTGCCCCGTCCGCCACCAGACCCCCCCAGACCGCCGAGTCCGCCCTGCCCACCGAGGAGGCCGCCGGACCCCGAACCGAAGTTATTGACCGCGCCACCCGCGCCCGCGAGGCCAAGGGACTTGCCCCCGCCCACCCCGCCCAGACCGTAAGTCTTGGCACCGGACCCCATGCCGCCACCGGCGCCACCGGCTGAACTCTGCATGTTGGTGTAGATCGCACTCGGACCAGCCTTGTTCAGGATCTTGCCGGCGCCAAGGCCGAGCTTGTCCAGGTTGACCCCGGACGCCTTGTTGTTGTTGACGCCCTCGACGCCCGCGACACTGGCGGCCTGGTTGCCCTTGCGCTCGCCACCCTTCTGGTTCATCCCGCTTCCCTTCGGACCGCCCGCGGCGCCGAGGGGCTTGTTGTTCTGCGGACCGGCATATTTGAAGTCAGGGTTCTTGGCGCCAGTTGACTCCATCCCGCCGGCGCTCTTGTTCAACTTTTCCAGCTTGTCCGGTTTCGGCTGCGGCTGTTTCGGCTGCTGCTGGTTCTCCGATGGTTTCACCGGCTCGGACAGCAGTGCCGTCGGTTTCTTTTCCGCGACCGGCTTATCGACCGGCTTCGGCTGTTCAACTTTTTCCACTTCCTTGGGCTTCGCTGGTTTCACGGGAACCGGCTTGGGCGGAGGCGGCGCCTTCGGCGTCGGCGGCGGGACCTCGACCTTCTTGATCTCAACCTTTGGTTTCTCGGGAACCGGGGTCGGCTCGGGGGGTTTCACCGATTCCGGCAAGTTGACGATCGCCCAGATGTCGTCCTTTTTGGCTTCCTCTGGTTTTGGCTTGATGATGAAAGTCAGCGGGATGAACAAGGCGTAGATGAGCAGTCCGATCGACAGGATCGCGGTGAAGAACGGATCGCGGACGCCGCGCTTTGGCATTTCGAGAGCCGGCGGACGGATGTTCATCAAGAAGTAACTGACTGAACCATAACGGATCATCGCGATATCGCGCCGGTCGAGGTTGATCTTGGCGGGCCCGTCGACTTTCTCGACCTTGCCGCTGCGACGCAGGCGGGCGCGCATGCCGGGCAACAGGCGCAGGCGGTAACCGCCACTGGAGATGGATGCCAGGGAGTGGCTGGTGATGTTGTCGGGACCCGCCGCGATCAAGTGGGCGTCCTTGGTCGGATCACCGATCAACACCTGTTCGTTGCCCTTGATGCTCGGATGGAAATAATCGACGTCAAGCACGGTATCGCCCCAATAGGCGACCGCCTCGAGAACATCACCACCCGGGCGCGCGTCTTTCGGTGAGAACAGGACGCCGCTGCCGGGCATCATGCTCTCCGGTGCCTTCTCGGCGCTGGCCTGCGGGGCACGCATGACCGTCGACCTCACCGGGACATCTCCGGTGGCAGGAGTCCCTTGAGCCCCCGGAGTCACGGGGGAGACGCCGGCGACCGCGGGAGGCGTAGTCGCCGTTTTGGCGAAACGTGGCGGCGGCGGCGGCGGGACAACAGGCTCCACCGCGCCTTGGCGACGTTCCAGGATCTGCATCTGCACGGATCCGACGGTGATGGTGTCACCAACGTTCACCGCGGATTCGACTTCGATGAACGAGCCGTTCACCTGGATTCCAGACTCGGATCCGAGGTCAGTGACGACCCATTTTTTGCTTTTGTCTGGCGATTCTTCGTCTTGCGATTCAATCAACGCGTGGATGGGGTCCACCATCGGCGCGCGCACCACGACCTGGTTCGACAGGAGGGTTCCGATCACGAGACGCGACTGGTCGAGGGGAACCGACTGTTCCGGTTGTCCTGGCAGTGTAAAGCGCAGCTCTAACATGCGATTTTCAAACCTCTTGGGTTACCCCTAGATGTTACCATGAGTTACTTCCCGGACGGATTCCCTGTCCCGGCGGACTTCTCGTTTGATTTTGACTCGGGCGCCTTGGTCGCGCCCGCTTCCGCGTCAATCGCCATCATCAGGCGCTGGGCGCGGTCGTCGTACCGGTCGGCCCTGCGATCCGTTCCGGGAGCGCGCAGCATGCGCGCCAGGTAATCCTTGCCACGAGCCAGGTTTTTCCGGCCTTGCACGTCATTCAGACCGCAATTGAAGAGAAGTGGCTTGTAGTCGGGAAATTTGGCGGTCGCTGACTTGCAAATCTCAGCGGCTTGTTCCGCGCCGTCCTTGAATCGGGCGAGGGTTACTTCGCCACTGGCGACGAGGGCATTGTCACCGGATCCGCCGAGCATCGATCTGGCGAGGGCGAAATCCCCGCCATCGAGAGCCAGCATCCCCAGGTTGATCCGGGCAGGCCGGTAGTCATTCGCGGACTTCAGTGCTTCTTGAAACGCGACGACGGCCTCCGGAACGCGGTCCATCTTGATGGCGATGACGCCAGCCAGGTTGTAAGCGGCGGCACGCACGCGGCCATCCTTCAAGTTCAGCAACGGATCCAGAAGGAACTCGGCGAGGGCGAGGCGGTTGACTTCCACGGCCGAGATGGCCAACTCAAGCCGCAGGGGTGCGGACAGCTCGAAGTCAACGTTCTTGCGCATGGACAGGTCAGCGACCGCGCGGGCAGTTCCGGCCTGGTCGGGCAGGGACCCGTTGCCGAGTCGCTGGGCGCTCAAATACGCCTCGAGCACCCTGCGGTCAGCCTTGCCTGACTGCACGATTGGCGCGAGCTTGGCTGCCAGCTGCTCGACTTTCTGGCGATTGACCGGATGTTGCATGACCGGATCGCGGCTTAGCGACTGGATCACCAGCCTCCGGTCACCGGAGATACCCGCCGAGACAGGATCCTGAGGCGTCACGGAACCAGCGGATTCTTCCGGCTCGCCATCCTCGCTTTTTTTCCTCGCCGTCGAACACGCCGTGACGATCAACGCCGTCGCCACCGAGGCGCAGAGAATCGAAATGGCTTTGCTTTTATTGATCATGACGTTTTGGATCATCCCGAACCTCAAGTTGCTGCCGAGGAATGCGCCTTCATCTCACTTCTGCCGCGACGGTTTCGGAAACCTCTGACCCGACAAGATCGGGCAATTCCACCCAGTCTTCCATGACCAGTTTTGAGCCATTGGACTTGGCGAACGCCGTGACGACACGGCGTGAATAATCGCTGTAGACATGGAACTTGCCCATGGTCTCCATCGCGATCTTGTAGAATCCCGCAGCTTGCTGTCGTGCGTCCTGGGCCTGCGGCGCCAGTTTCTTCCTGACGTCATCGACGCTGGCCCCCTTGATGGCCGGAGGGCTGTCAAGTTCAGCGGCAAACTGGTCGAACGCGCGACCGTTCTCATAAAGAGCCGCGACACCCCAGAAGGAATCCTTGGTCGCCACCACAGAATCCATCGCCTGCTTGAGCTTGCCGAGGGCCGCCGCCTTCCTGTCGATCGATGCCGCCAGCGCGTCCACCGATCCGCCGACCAGTTTGACGGACTCGTACTTCGCGATTTCCGCGGTAATGCGCTTGAAAGTCACTTCTCCAACGTATCGCAGGGCCTCGCCTGATACCTTGCCGCCGGATTTCTGGTAGGCACGGTTCAGTTCCGTCACTGCCTTCACGGCCTCGGATCCTTTTCCACCGGCCACCTTGTAAACCTGGTACGCGGCAAGGATCCGTTCATCCGGCGTCGGGTCGAATTTCGCGAAGTAAGTGTTGGTCAACGAGTCAAGACGCTCGAACTTTTTCGCGTAGGCGGCCGACCGCATCAGGCGCGCGAACAAGGCCCTGGCGCCGGCCTTGTCGAACCTGGCCAGGTTGAGGCACGCCTCGACGGCCTTGGCGCTGTCGTTGGCGACATGAAGCTCGCAGGATCGCCCCAAGGCCGCGAGAGCGTCTTTTTCCTTCGGGTACTTTTGCGCGTACGCGGCGTAGTACTCTGCCGCCGACTCGAACTCAAGGCGGCGGTCCCGCAATTTCGCCACCTGCAGCAACGACTCGCGCGACTGCGCGGACTTCGGATAATTCTTCAAGATGACGGTGTACATCGCGATGGCCTGGGGAATCGACCCGCCTTTGGTGTAGTCAACGGCCGCGTTGTAGACCAGCTTGTCGGCCTCGGGATCATTGGGTTTCTTGCGGGCCTGATCCTCGTATGCCTTGGCGCGCTTCAGCGGATCCGTGATTTTGGCAAGTTCCTCGATCTCGGCCGCGCGACGAAGGTCACGCAACTTCTCGCCAAGGGCGCCCCTCTGGTACGCGGGGACCGTGAGCAACTTGTCGGAGGTCTCAAGCAGCGCCTTGCGGTCGTTCTTGTAGAGGGGAATCAAGGACTCAACGGCCTGCGGGCCTTCCTTGTCATTCGGATACTTGTAGGCGATGTTGGTCAGGTATTTGATCGCCATCGTACGGTCGCCCAGCCGGTAATAAATCTCGGTGACGTAAAGGTCGCACGTCTTGAGGTTCTTGCGGTCCTCGGGATACCACTGCTGGTAAAAACCGCAGCCCTTGATGAAGTTGGAAGCCTTCTCGGAAATCTTTCCCGGCTTGTTGAAATCGGGCTTTGCCTTGGTGAGTTGCTTGAACTCGGGCTCGAAGTCCAGGTAATACGCATCCAGCATGTATCGCGACGCCTGGCCATGCACATTGACGGTCTTCTTGCTGGCTGGCGCGTAAATGACTGCCTTGTCCTTCCCCAGCAGCGCGACCTCGAGATAGAGCTTTCCCGCCGACCGGTAGTCCTTCAGGAAGTACTCGATGTCCGCCATGTTGTATTTGACTTCAATGGTCTCGCTGGCCTTGGGGTAATACTTGAGGAAGATGTTGTAGCCCTTCATCGCCTCACGGTAGACACGAGCGTCATCGTTCTTCTGCGCCGACTTGTGCGTGATCTTCGCGTAATAGATCATCTGGTCCTTGATCAGGGCCTGGGTCTCAAGAACTTCCTTGCGATTGGCCTGGTTGGCGTTCTCCCAGGAACTTCCCGGACCGTAAAGCTTCGGGAAATTCTCAACCTCGGCCCACAGCGAGTTCCAGCGCCCGAGCTCGTAGAGCAGCGACAAGATGTCCTTCTGCGCGTCCGGCGCGTTCAGGTTGGTCGGGGCAACTTGCTGGAAGCGTTTCAGGGTGCTGATCGCCTCGCCATACTGACCCTGGTCGGTGAACACCTGGGCCAGCAGCAGCAGGAACTGACCGATGTACTTTTCACCGCCATTGGCGCGGTAATAGTTGATCGCGGGCTCGACCTGCTTGAGCTCCGCGAACGAGTAAACCATGTCGCGCAGCGCCTCGTCCTTCAGTTGGGCGACCGACTTGTCATCCGCCTGGCGGGCGTTGGAAACCGTCATCTTCCAGAACTCAAGGCTCTTCGGATAGTCAGCGAGATTGTAGTAACACCAGCCGAGCTTGAACAGCGCCCACGAATATCCCTTTGAGCGCTTGTAGCGAAGGGCCTGTTTGTAATTGTTCATGGCGGCGCGGAAATTGAGCTTGTCGAAATAGAAGTCACCGAGCTGGAAATACGCGTCCCCGGCCTTCGGCGAATTCGGGTATTTCGTGATCAGCTGGGTGTACGTCCGTGCAGCGTCCTTTTCACGCTTGAGGAACTGGTACGCGACCGCCTGGTTGAATGTGGTCTCGTCGGCGTTGCGCGCTTTCGGGAACTGGCGAAGCAGGTTCTCCGCGCGCGAAGCCACGACGCGCCACTGGTTCTGGGATCTCGCGTTGCTGAGTTTCGGCTCTGGTCCCTTGCGTCCACCGGCCTCCCAGCGGTCATAGGCCTCGTCGTAACGACGGAACTCGTCGTTGGACTCGTAAAGTCCGAGTTCCATGTTCAGGTTCAGGAGCTGCTCAAGGATCCGCAGGCGCTCCGGTGATTGCGCCGGCGTGCGCGGCTCGATCTTCTGCAGGTACTGGATGGCCTTGCTGATCTCGCCGCTGAGTTTCTGTTCGGTCGCGACCAGGAACGCCTCGGCCTTGGTGAACGACGAGACATTCTTGCGGTCCGCGGCGCTTCCTTTTTCGATCTTGCGCTCGACGATGTCGACGCCAGAGCGCTTGTGGTCTTTGCCGCGATTCGCGTCCAGGGAAACATCCACCGCGCCGCACAACACGGCGGACAATCCCGCGATGAACGCCACACGTGTCAGTTTCATCCGCATTTCGACCTCATGATGTCACTTCTTGCTTGACGAGGGACAGCTGCTATCCAGGTTGTAAACGTAGTATCCGAGCTCGTCCTCCCAGTACTCGCTCTGGAATGGCCAGTATTCCAGTTCCTGGGACAAGTTGAGTGTCTGGAATCCACCGATGAAATTGATCCGTTTCTCGGCGGTGGAGACGCGCAAGGACGCGCGCAGGGCGTCAACCCGGTTCAGGAGCATCTCGGCAGTGATGAATTCCGTCTGGCGCGACAGGTCCTTCAGGTAATCACGCTGGTTGTTGAGCTTCTGGAACAACTTGCGGCCTGCCTCGTCCGACGCGAAGCTTTTCTTCTTGCCGAGGAACTCGCGCAATTCCTCCTGCAATCCAGAGCTCGACCACTTGCCCCCGTAGCGTGACAGGCGCGCGAGTTCCGAGTCCGAGTTGCGGATGGCGATGGCGCCCTCGCGGAACGCGTCAGTACGGGACAAGGCGTCCAGCAGGGGCCAGGCCTCGCGGTAACGGGACAGGGCCCCGCTGCGGAAGTCATAAACCAGCTTGTAAAACCCGCGCTTGTTCTCCTCGTACTCGGTCACCAGCTTTTTCAACTCGCCGAACAAGGGGCGGTAGCGGTCACGGAACTTCTCAAGCGCGTCTTTGGTCTCGTCAAATTTGCAAAGGCGCAGGAACGTGATCGACTGCAGGATGTAGCTCTCTGGATAGAACCGGTTCTCGAAGAACGGCGCGAGCACAGTATGCAAGTTGCCCAGCGCGTTGTTGTGCTTCTGGATCATGAAAAACGCCCACGCGCCCTCGAAGTAGGAGTCAAGCCACAGGTCCGAGTCGCGGGCGACGCGTCCGTATTGCATCAAGGCTTCGTTGAAACGTTTCGTCTCGTATTCGACCCGCGCGATGTTCATGATCGCGGCGTTGCGCAAGTGGTCTCCGTCGTCATCGCGGCGCGCTCCCGAGGCAACGCTGCTGAAATAACTGATGGCCTGGCTGTGCTGGCCCTGGAGGTTGGCGATCACGCCCAGGTGGAACTGCGCGCGCAGGTAATACGGCGACCCGCCGGGAACGCCGCGGAAGGCGCGCGACGCGGCCTCATACTTGCGATCGTCGAAGTTCTCCACGCCCTGGTAGTAGTAGTAGAACCCGCGCGCAGAGCCAGGAATCGCCTCGGTATTGATGGTGCCGTTTCGCCCCGACACCAGCTGGACAATCTGGGCCTGACCGAGGCTGACTGTGCTGTTGATCTGGCCAAGCTGCTCAAATGACTGCCGGAAAAACGGGTTGCTGCCTGGCCCCTGGCGGACAATCGCGCCATAAAAACGCGACGCCGAATACGGCAGGTCAAGCGCCTGCAACGAGCGGGCGAGGAAGAATCCCGCGGGCAATTTTTCCTGGATGTTGCGACTGGAACTGTACAACTGGAAGGCGGCAGACGCCGCGCCCGGATAATCGCCCCGCGAATACAACACGGAAATATTTTGCAGGTTGGCCAGGGCTGTTGAGGCACCCAGCATCAAGCCACCCGCGATGAGAAAACGCCAAGCCACCATCTTTGTCATTCCCCGCAACGCCGTTTAGAGGAAGCGCGACGCCCCGACCTGCATGGTCACGTTGTTGATCAATTTCGCCGAGTCAGCCGTGTATTCAGGATCACAGGAGCCGTCACGCTCATTCACGGAGAATATGTTGTCCCGGACCTCGAAACGCAGCGCCAGGTTCTTGTCGACGAAGAACCGTTGGCCGATGCCAATGATCCCGCCAAAATAACCTTTCGTATTCGCCGCCGGGGGAGCCGGGGCATTGCCGTTCGAAGACGCCTGGCAATGGTCGTACTGGTAATCGATGCCGGTAATGCCACCACCGCCGACCAGGAAAGTGTCGAAGTAGATCAACTTGCCGCTGGCCAGCTGGTACTTGCCATACATCGGGGTCCAGACAAGGCCACCCAGGAACTGGTACTGGGTCCGCTGGATCTGCGTGCTGATGTTGAAACTGCTCTTGAGGAGGGTCTTGTCCTCCTTGTCGAGACTGAATCCGTAACTTGCGTCCAGCTCCGCGCCAAGAGACTCCGTGAAGTGGTAATTCAAGATACCCGTCATCAGGTACGTGTAAATGAAGGTCTGGTTCATGACGACGCTGAGCTGGCCACCGAATTCCGCGCGACGCGCCTTGGTGAAGAACTTCGGGCGGATGACCCGGACCTCGTAGCCCTCGAATTGCCCCTTGGGCTGGTCATCCTGCTCACCGGCGGCCCGCGCCTCCATGCCAACGGGCATGAACAGGACGGATACCGCGACGGCGACAGCCGCCGGAAGACGTCTCATCGCCCGGGTGAAGGACCCGCGACCACCGCGTTTTCCACTGCCAATTTGCTTCGGCCAACCCAAATGGGACTCCTTGCCCGCGAATCAATTTTCCAGACGCGTCACTACCAGTTTGAGCGTGACAAACTCCGCCTGCTGGGCGGACAGCATGATGCGCTTCATCAACTTGAACGGATGCGTCTTGTCCATTTCCATGGTGAGGGCGCCGGTCTTGCCGATCTGCTGGGCCCGATCACTGGAGGCCGTTGCCGCCATGATGCGCTTGTTGGCCTCGGCGATGCGCTTCAACTCATCAAAAACAGGCCTGATCGCGCCCTGGTAGGACTCGCCAAGTTGCTCTTTGGGAACTTCCCCGTTGACGACATCGACAATCTTCTTGTCGTTGACGAACATCTCGTTTTTCGTGACGACAATGGCCGGGATCTCATCGAGGCTGATCATGGTGCGCGATTCAGGCAACTCGATCCCCGCGTTCACGTCGTGGTTGACGGGGTCTGTCGAGTAACTCATCAACAGGAAAGTGATCAGGATGCTGAAAATATCCATCATCGGATAAAGGTTGAGCGTCAGGGTATCTTTACTTCCGCCGACGGATGCCATCTGGAGTTCTCCCCACTGGGCCGGTTACAGGATTACGCTGCCCATCACGATCTTGGGAAACAGGAACTGCTCGTCCGGCGTCGTTTCACCGGTCTTCTCATTCTTGAGCGGGAACTTCGGGTCGGTCTGTTTGCGGAACTTCGCCGAATCCAGGATCGCCGAAACGTTTTCCCAGATAACGTCGTCTTCCGAGAAAAACGTCAACTTGTCCTGCGACGGATTGGCCTGCCGGATGGCGACCAGGCGGTCGTGCATCCGGTCAAGTCCATCTTTTGAGTTCGGGAAATCAAATTTCTGCTCGTTACGAGGTTCCTTCGAGAACTCGGTAACGACCTGGACCTTGTCCTTGGCCGCGTCGATCTTGATCTCCAGGGTCCTCTGGCCTTCTTCCTTCGGTTGCGGGGCGTTCGAGAGGAAAGGCACCTGCACCTCGATGATACCGGTAGCCACGAATACCGCCGAAAACAGCAGGAAAGTATTGAGCATCGAGAAGACATCGATGAACGGGATGATGTTCAGGTCGATGTCGGTCGTTTCGCTTCGCTTGATGCCTTTGCGCTTGCGCATGGGTCACCCGTGTCTCGTTGAGCCAGGAGGCAAACTTCAAACCATCAGTCCGCGTTGACAGTCGACATGTCCTGCCCGCTGCGGATCTTCATCTTGCGGGTGTAGAGCAAGTCCATCAGGCGCGCCGCGTTCTGGTTGATGTCGTCAATGATCGCGGTCTGCTTCATCATCAGGATCCCGTAGACGAGCAAGCACAGGAGCGCGGTCGCGAGGCCGAATGTGGTTGCCGACAAGGCCTCCGAAATGCCCTGGGCCAGGATCACGCCTTTTTGCGCGCCGGTCGCGTTGGCGGCGGCGGCGAAAGACTTGATCAAGCCGAACAGCGTCCCGAGGAGTCCGAGGAGCGTCGCGACGTTCGCGGTGGTCGCCAGCAGGGGGACACGACGAGCCACGCGGGGAATCGCCGCCAACTGCGCGTGATGCATGGCGTTCTCGATTTCCTCGGTGGAGTCATTGGCGCGCTTCAGGCCTTCTGCCAGGACGTACGGCAGCAACTGGCCCTGGTTGCGCTTGCCCTTGCACAGGCGGATGGCGTTTTCGATGGAGTTGTTCATGACCAGTTTCTGGACCGCCGACATGAAGGCCGAGCTGTTCGAAAGATCGTACTGGTACCAGTATCTGAACACGCGCTCGACGATGATCGAGAGCGAGATGACCAGCGTCAGGGTAATCCCGCACATGACGAAAAAGTGGGCGCCGTCGTTTGGATTGAACAGTTTGACAATGGTATCGATCATGGTGCGAAGCTCCTCTTGCTCCGTTACGCGATCCCCGCCGGGACGACGGGGCTAAACAATTAAGTTCACTGATATTTTACGGACGCCCGGAACCCCAAGTCAACTGAGGCGGCCAAACACGTGAATTAGGGTGTGCAGCGACCCAAAATTGTCGTAAGCTCCCGCTTGGATTTAGATTTTTTCCAAGGAAGACCGGGAACATGAAACACCAGCAGAATGACGGCGGAATTCCCGTTTTTACAACAAAGTTCAATGAATTCGTGGCTTGGGCGCGGAAGAACTCGCTTTGGCCTTATCCATTCGGGACGGCTTGCTGCGGCATCGAGTACATGTCCGTTGTCGGTCCAAAATACGACATCAGCCGGTTCGGCGCCGAGGTGGTGCGTTTCTCACCTCGTCAGTGCGACTTGATGATTGTCGCCGGCACGATCACCGAGAAGATGGCACCCGTCATCAAGAAGATTTACGACCAGATGGCGGAGCCCAAGTGGGTCATCGCCATGGGCGCCTGTGCCTCGAGTGGCGGCTTTTACCGCGCGTACCATGTGCTGCAAGGCGTCGACCGTATCATCCCCGTCGATATCTATGTGGCTGGCTGCCCGCCGACTCCGGAAGCCGTCATCACGGGCCTCATGATGCTCCAGGACAAAATCGACCGTGATGCCGTCGGCAAGAGCCCTGCACCTGCGGTGACCTGAGATGAGCCATCCGGCTAACGAGCCCGTCATCGTCGCATTTAACGAGACAGGCCGGGCGCCGTTGCCTGAAGCCGGGATCCTCGGCAATTTCTGCGCAGGCGCCAGGCTGATCGCGACCAGCGATCCATCCGCCCTGCCCGTCGCCCTGGCCCAAAAGCCTGTCGCGGTGATCACGAACACGATGAACGCGCAAGTCCTTCAGCAGATCAGCGACCTGGCCCGGAAAGCCAACCAGGATTGCGTCCTGATCCTCCTCGTGGACAAGGTCCACGCCGAGTTCACCAAGGCTCTTGAGGGCAAGGAGAACAACCTGGTCGACCACATTGTGGCCGTGCGACCTGCCGTCGAGGGCGATCTCGCCTCTAGCTCCACGCCCGCCACGCCCTCCCGAAGCACATGGAGCTCCTGGAGCTCTACCGACCTGCGCGCGACCGTCCAAAAGATCGTACGCCGCGACTTTTTTGGCGCTCAGAAATACCTGCGCGCTGGCGCCACGATCGCGCAATTTCCGATCACTTCGTCAAAAGACCGCGAACCGCTGCACAACGAGACTTACCATTTCGCCATGGAGTGTGGTCTCAGCCAGTCGATCGCGAACAGCGCGCGCCAGATCGTGCAGGAGATGTTGCTCAACGCGATTTACGACGCGCCGAACGCGGCCGGGCGCCATGAGGTCAAGGAACGGTCCGGGCGTCCCGTGGACCTCGCGCCTTCTGATCACGGCAGAATGCAACTCGGATATGACGGCGAGATCCTGGCGGTGTCCGTTTGGGATCCATTCGGGCTGTTCAAACGCGACACGTTTTTCAATTACGCGCGCAAGGCCCTTTTCCGCGCCAACTCGGAAGAAATCATCGACACCAAAATTGAGGGGGCCGGACTCGGCCTGATGACGGTATACCTGCGCAGCCATGGTCTGGTCTGCAACGTGGATCAGGGTCACGGCACTGAAGTCATCGCCTTGATCGATACAGGTACGAAAGTACGCGACTTCGAGAAGATCCCGCGGTCGATCCACTATTTTAAAGCAGATTCCCAAATATCCACGAACAGGAGTTCCCATTCATGAGCAAGATCAAGGTAGCCAACCCGGTTGTCGAACTCGACGGCGACGAGATGACACGGATCATCTGGGCTGACATCAAAAAGAAACTCATCCTGCCCTTCGTAGATGTGAACCTCATCTACTTCGACCTTGGCATCGAGCACCGCGACGCGACCGAGGACAAGGTCACGATCGAGGCCGCCGAGGCGATCAAGAAGTACAACGTCGGCATCAAGTGCGCGACCATCACGCCTGATGAGGCGCGCGTCAAGGAATTCAACCTGAAGAAGATGTGGAAGAGCCCCAACGGCACGATCCGCAACATCCTTGGCGGCACCGTGTTTCGCGAGCCGATCATCTGCCGCAACGTGCCGCGCCTGGTCACCAACTGGACGCGCCCGATCATCATCGGCCGTCACGCCCACGGCGACCAGTACCGCGCGACCGACGTCAAGATCCCGGGCAAGGGCGTCTTGAAAATGGTGTTCCAACCCGAAGGCGGCGGCGAGGCCCAGTCGTGGGAAATCAACAAATTCGACGGCCCGGGCATCGCGATGGGCATGTACAACCTGGACCACTCGATCGAGGGTTTCGCGCACTCGTGCTTCAGCTACGGCTTGATGAAGAAGTACCCGGTTTACCTGTCGACCAAGAACACGATCTTGAAAGTATACGACGGACGATTCAAGGACATCTTCCAGAAGATCTACGACGAGGAGTACAAGGGCAAGTTCGAGGCGGCGGGTCTCGTGTATGAGCATCGCCTCATCGACGACATGGTCGCGCAGGCCATGAAGTGGAACGGCGGATTCATCTGGGCGTGCAAGAACTACGACGGCGATGTCCAGTCTGACTCCGTGGCCCAGGGATTCGGCAGTCTCGGCCTGATGACTTCCGTCCTCGTCTGTCCGGACGGCAAGACCATCGAGACGGAAGCCGCGCACGGCACCGTGACGCGCCATTACCGCCAGCACCTGCAAGGCAAGCCGACCAGCACCAATCCGATCGCCAGCATCTTCGCGTGGACCCAGGGCCTCGCCCACCGCGCGAAACTGGACGGCAACAAGGACCTCGCGCGTTACTGCGAAACACTGGAAAAAGTCTGCGTCGAGACCATCGAGAGCGGGCACATGACGAAAGACCTCGCTGTCTGCATCCACGGCGACAAGGTTCCCGAAGGCAGCTACCTGAACACGGGCGACTTCCTTGACAAGCTGGCCACGAACCTGGCGAAAGGCTTGCAGTAGTGAGGACCGTGCTTTCTGGATCAACCGTAATCCGACTTGCAAGAACTGCCCTGCCGGCCCTCGCGGCAGGGTGGTTCCTGGTCGCAGGCGTCAATGCTTGCGTTCATGCTGGCCCGCACGGGGTGGAATCCGCGGAGGCACCCGTTCCAGACCTGGACCCGAACGCCCCGGCAGTGCCCCAGCAGCAGACTGCCCAGACGTCGGGCTCTGACACACCGGTGACGGTGGATCCGATGTTGCAACAAGACGAGCAGCCATCCCAGGCCACCCGCGACTACAGCGAGGCTTTCGACGACAACCCGGATTACAAGCAAGCGGCCACGAAGGCCCGCGGCAAGGGTTCGACGCGAGTCGTCATCGGAGTGCCCCGCATCAACATCCGCAGCGCGCCAAACCGCCGTTCACGGATTATTGGCGATCTGCGCAAAGGCGACGTCTTGATGGTGGATATCGACGAGTCAACCGGATGGGCCAAGATCCGCGAGGGCGAGTACATCCGCGCGAGGTATTTGCGTAAGGGCGGATCAGCAGGCGGATCGCCAAGCGGATCACAGTCCCGATCAGCGGATGACTGACATCACGATCTCAAGGGTGATCAGGAAGACGATCGCCATTTCAACCAGGAACAGGCGACTGTCGCGGGCGATGTCGAGCAGGATCTCGCCCGTGTCCTGCACATATCCCATCTTGTCCGTCAGCGCCTGAAAGCGTTCCTTCAAGTCAAAGACCGCACGCAGGTCGTCATAGAGCGCATCCATCGTCTTGTCTTCCCAGATCAAGTCTGGACGATCCAGCAAGTGAAGGACCCCGACCACTTCACTGCGCATGATCACGGCTTCGGCAATGAACTTGTGCAAACGCGCGGGCGACCGCCCGATATGACCGCGCTGCTCCAACTGCGCCAGCATCGAGGAAAGTTTCGAGAGCGACTTTTCCACGACGTTCTCGTAGTACGACATGGCGGCACTCTGCGCCACTGTGAGGGCCACGACTTCAGCCCTTTGGGGAGTCAACTTGTCCAGGATCAGACGACTGAACTCGGCCCTGGGGCGTTCACCGGTGTCTTCCTCGACAATGAAGTCCTCGACGACGGCGGGCTCTGACAGTCCACCCTCGCGCCGGGCGCGAAATTGATCGATTTCCTTCGTCCGAGTTTCGACCGGGACGTTCCAGAAAACCAGCACGCCGAAATTGAACGCGTACAAGCGCCCACCGCCCGGGACTTCGCGGCTGGCGCTGTCCTTTGGATCCATGAGACCCACGGTCGCGCCAAGTTCGGAATGAATCTTCGACATCCGGAAATTTTCGGCAAACGCGTACGCGACGATGTTGTGGGTCTTGCCTGTCGCGAAAATCGACATCGTTATCGCAGCCCCTGTCCAGGAGCGCGCTCGCGGTAGCGATCCGCGGGAGTGAGCGGATGGATCAGGTGGTCAAAGCCCAGCCAGATCGCCATGCTGTATGGGATAAACCACATACCAAACGCGATCAGGAAGACCGAGACAATCGAGGCGACCCACAGAGCGTCCAGATCGGGCAACTTGAAAAGCAGCAACGCGCCCATCGAACACCCGAAGACGGCCGACACCGCGTAATTGACCATCCAGGACGCGCCCGTGAAGTAGCCCGGCTCGCGCTCGTACACGTAATCACAGGTCTTGCAGCCCTGCCCGAAGTAGAACCAGGATCCGTTTGCTTGCAGGGGAGTAAACCCGCAGTACGGACACCGAAGCCGCAGCAGTGGAACGAACCTGATTTTTCCCTGGGGAGTAGCCATTGCGAATTTTATGACATCAAGCGCTGCATCTCTGCAACAGGTGTTCGTACACACGGCTCAGGGTCTTGAACTTTTCCTCGTGCCCGGTGCCAGCATCGGGATGATACTTTTTTGCCAGCTCCAGGTACTTTTTGCGCAACTCGTCCTGGGCGGGGAAGTCACTGAACCCGAAGTAACGCAATGCCTCGATATCTTTCGCCGTCTTGACCGTGGCGCCCGCCCGCCCCGCCCCCTGCGAAAAGGCCTGGCGGCGGCGGCTCTGTTCGTCCCGGAAATCATCCGCGCGGTCGCGCCAGGCACCCGTCCGCGATTGTGCGCCGGCCCCCTGATTCGCGCTGGTTGCCTGATGCGCGAAGTAATGGTCGGACGCCGCGAGCAAATCGCGGTAACACGCGTCGAGCCTCTGGCGACAACCCAGCAACTCATTTCTCACGTTCGTGAGGAATGCCCGCAGGGACTTGCAATCAAGGTGCCCGGGGAGGCCGTCCGGCATACGGTCCAGGGCCAGGCCGGAGAATTCACCATCAAGCTCGTTGATCGCGCGGTAACGTCCGTTCAGTTCCAGCAATGTGAGCCACAGGCAGCGGATGCCGATCCGGAATACCCCGACCGATGCCGCGCCGTTTTTCCACGCGTTCACGAGCCCGTCGCGAACCAGGTCAGGCGGGGCCGAGCCATAGGGCGCGAACACCGGTTCGTGCAGGACGGATGTCGCGAACGGGCCGGAAGTCCTCGCGGCCGGCACCCGGAACCATGCCGCGGGACGATCCGGCAGCAACATTGGCAGCCGTGTCCTCAGAGTGTTCTCAAGGGGTTTGATGCGGTTGCTCAGGTCGGTGACCGCGTCGAGCCTGCCCTGGCTGCCAGATGCCGCGGGACTTGAGGCGTTGCCTGGTTCGAGGCGCGATCTCAGCGCAACGACAAAGTCGCGCCGACGCTCGAGCTCTGACACGACGGCCGCAAGGCAATCACCCACGGATCCGTCCGTGAAAATCGCGGGCAGGAACCAGTCATTTGCCGTCGGCTGCATGTTTCTCCGCGAGGGCGCGTGAAAGCTCGTTCAAATCATCGGCGACTTCGACGAAAGCGTCGCCGGAACGCAACTTGATCTGCATGCCGTACTTGCCCTCGATCAGCCCACGAATCAGTCGCCGAAAGGCCACCGTCGGTCCCACCATCTTGTGGGTGAAAATGATCGAAGCCGCGATGTTGAAAATCAAAAACGCGAAGATCGCAAGGAGTAGTGAGCTGCGCATGTCGGCAAGGCTGGAGAACAGGAGCTTCAGGACTTCTTCCTCGGCATCCGTCAACTGGATCACCACCGCGGCGAATCGGTTCAAGTGCACGTAGAAGATCCAGCCGATCACCCCGGCGAACGCGAACGACAGGACGACGCTGACGAGGCCCAGCTGGATCTGCAGGAAAGGCTGCAGCAGGAAATTGCGAATGCTGCGGCGGTTGACGCCTTCCGCCGGCGTAACGATCGTGTCCTGGCTTTGGTTCGCATTGTCCGACATGTTTGCAAGACCTCCCTGGTCCCGGCTTTCAACAGGTGCGATAACCTCAAAATAGTACCACAACCGGCCCTAATCCCGCAGGAAGTGGCAGTTGTAACCCCCCGGATTCTTGACCAGATACTTCTGGTGGTACTCCTCGGCGCGCCAGAACCGCACGGCCGGGACAATCTCTGTCACCACCGGTTTTGGCCACTTGCCGGACTTGTCGACCGCGGCTTTCACGCGTTCGGCGACCTCGCGCTGGGCATCCGAATGGTAGAAAATCGCCGAACGGTACTGCGTCCCGATGTCGTTCATCTGGCGGTTGCGCTGCGTCGGATCATGCAGGCGGAAAAACCACCCCAGAAGATCCTCAAACGTCAGGATCGCCGGGTCGAACGTCACTTCGACCGCCTCCGCGTGCCCGGTTGTCCCCTTCTTTATTTGTTCGTAGGCCGGGTCGTTCAGATCCCCGCCGGTGTATCCAACCTGCGTCGAGACGACGCCATCAATCCCGCGCAGGATTTCCTCGACGCCCCAGAAACACCCGCCCGCCAGAACCGCGACTTCCGTTTTCGTTGTCATTTATTTCTTGCTCCTGAACAGGTCCAGAAATTCCCCGTAACCTTCCTCTTCCATGCGCGCCAGCGGCACAAAACGCAAGGCCGCCGAATTGATGCAGTACCGCAACCCCGTCGGCGCCGGGCCGTCATCAAAAACGTGCCCCAGGTGTGAATCCGCCCCGGCGGACCGCACTTCCGTGCGGACCTGCCAGATCTTGCGGTCCTCGTGTTCCGTCACGGAATCCGCACGCATGGGGCGCGTGAAACTGGGCCAACCGCACCCGGAATCGAACTTGTCGAGGGACGTGAAAAGTGGCTCTCCGGACACAATATCCACGTAAATCCCCGGTTCCTTGTGATCCCAGAAAGCGTTGCGGAACGGGGGTTCCGTGGCGTCTTCCTGGGTGACGGCGAACTGCTCCGGGGTCAACTTGCGGCGCAGCTCGTCAGCGCTTGGTCTGGCATACTTCTTCATGTTACTTTCTCCACGACTTTCAAACGGAGAATCCTGATGTCCCACGCCCTTTTCGACGCCCCGGCCCCGACCAACGAACCGATCCGCGCCTATGCTCCAGGATCGATTGAAAAACGCGAACTGAAAAGCGAACTGGACCGCCAGCGTCAAACTCCAGTCGAGATCCCGCTGGTGATCGACGGCAAGCACATCATGACAAAAAACCGGCGGCCTGTAACCAGCCCGCACAACAAGAACCTCGTCCTCGCCCACTGCGCCCAGGCCACCAGTGAGGACGCCCAAGCCGCCGTCAAGGCCGCCCTCCATGCCCGCAAATCCTGGGCCGCGTTGCCGTGGGAAGACCGCGCTGCCGTTTTCTTGAAGGCTGCCGACCTGCTGGCGACGAAATACCGCGCGAAAATGAACGCGGCCACGATGCTGGGGCAAAGTAAAACCTGTTTCCAGTCGGAAATCGACGCCGCCTGCGAGTTGATCGACTTCTTCCGGTGGAACGTCCACTTCATGACGGAGATCTACGCGCAGCAACCGTACTCCCCCGCCGGCCAGTGGAACCGCCTGTCGGCGCGTCCCCTCGAAGGATTCGTTTACGCCGTGGCCCCGTTCAACTTCACGTCGATCTCGGTGAACCTGCCGTGCGCGCCGGCCCTGATGGGCTGCGCGGTGGTCTGGAAACCGGCGGCGACGGGGGCCCTGTCGTCCTTCATCGGCATGCAGATCCTCGAGGAAGCCGGACTTCCCCCGGGCGTCATCAATTTCCTGCCGGGCGAGCCGGGGCCGATCAGCGACGCGCTGATGGAACATCCGGATCTGGCCGGCATCCACTTCACGGGATCGACGGCGACGTTCAATCATCTTTGGAAAACGGTCGGCAACAACATCGACAAGTACAAGTCATATCCGCGACTCGTCGGCGAGACGGGCGGCAAGGACTTTGTCTTCGCGCATCCGAGCGCCGATGTGGACCAACTGGTGACCGCACTCGTGCGCGGCGCGTTCGAGTATCAGGGACAAAAGTGCTCCGCGGCGTCGCGCGCTTACATCCCGAAGAGCATCTGGCCGCACGTGCGCGACAAGATGGTTGCCATCACGGAAGAACTCAAGATGGGCGACGTCGAGGACTTCACGAATTTCATGGGCGCTGTGATCGACGAGCGCGCGTTCAAGAAGATCAAAGGATATATCGACCACGCGAAATCGGCGTCCGACGCGAAGGTCATCGCCGGTGGCCAATGTGACGACAGCAAAGGCTGGTTCATCCGCCCGACGGTCATCGAGACGACGAGTCCGCACTTCAAGACGATGGTCGAGGAAATCTTTGGCCCGGTGCTCACGGTTTACGTTTACGAAGACAGCAAGTTCGAGGAAACGCTGAAACTGTGCGACGAAGGCACGCCATACGCGTTGACCGGGGCGGTCTTCGCGCGCGAAAGGCGCGTGATTCACCACATGGCGGCGGCGCTCGAGAACGCGGCGGGCAACTTCTACATCAACGACAAACCCACGGGCGCGGTGGTCGGGCAGCAGCCCTTCGGCGGCGCGCGGGCGTCGGGCACCAACGACAAGGCCGGCAGCATGCTGAACTTGCTGCGCTGGGTGTCGATGCGGACGATAAAGGAAAACTTCCTGCCGATCACGGAACACCGTTATCCGCACATGCTGGAGCCGTGACGCCTGACTTCCCGCCCGTCATTCTGACGCCGAAGGCGTCATTCTGAGCGCTGAGCGCAGCGAAGGGCGAAGAATCCTCTCTTCCCCGTCAGCCTCCGTGCCCTTGATCGCAGATCAATTGCATATTATCATGATATTACGCAACTCTTCTGCGGAGCACAAAAATCCTTGTATAAACGGATACTTGACTTAACAGCATTGCTGCAAAAGAAGAGTTTTTTCCTCTTCGGACCCCGGGCTACCGGCAAAAGCACGCTCATCAAAACCCAGCTACCCGGAGCCCAGGTCTTCGACCTGCTTGATCGCGCGACTTTTCGTCGGCTGCTCGCAGACCCATCGATCATCGGCCAAAGTCCAAAACCAGGCCCCATCGTTATCGACGAAATCCAAAAGATTCCGTCGCTTCTTGACGAAGTTCACCGCCAGATTGAATCCAAAAAGAAGATTTTTTTGCTCACAGGAAGCAGCGCGCGAAAGCTCCGCCATGGTGGAGCGAACCTCCTGGCCGGCCGGGCGTGGACCGCCGAGCTAATGCCGCTGACTCGTGGGGAAATCGATGATTTTGATTTGGTCACATACCTGACAAAGGGTGGACTGCCGGTTGTTTATCAAAGCCCGGATTGGCATGAGGAACTCGAGGCTTATATCGGTAACTACCTGCAAGAAGAGGTCATGGCCGAATCCCTGACGCGGAATATTGAGGCCTTTTCTGAGTTTTTGACGATAGCCGCAAAATCAAACGGCGAAGAGGTCAACCTTCAAAACTTCGCCAGCGACTGCGGAGTCAGCCAAAACACTGTCAAAAATTATTTCCAGATCCTGACTGATACTCTAATCGGCTTTCCGGTCACAGCCTACAGGAAGACCACGCGACGAAAAGCCATCACGCGCCAAAAATATTATTTATTCGACGTCGGCGTCCGCAACAGGTTGTGTGACATCGACAGCGTGTCCACAAAGTCAGATTCATTCGGACGAACATTTGAACACTTCATCATCATGGAAGTACGAGCGTTCAATTCCTATTTCCGCAGGAATTTCCGTCTGCAGTACTGGCGTTCAACTTCGCAGTTTGAAGTCGACCTTGTGATCGAAAAAAAGGTGGCTATCGAAATAAAGGGCGTCCATCAGGTCGGAGACAAACACCTGAAGGGAATCCGCGCACTCAAGGAAGAAGGAAAGTTCCCGGCGTACGTCGTTGTCTCTTGCGAGCCAGAAATTCGGAAAACAGAGGACGGAATCTTGCTTCTACCCTGGGAGAAATTTCTGGAGCAGATGTGGACGGGGCAGCTGCTCTGATCGCAATCCCATCCCGACACCCCCGTCATTCTGAGGCGCAGCCGAAGAATCCTCTCTTCCCCGTCATTCTGAGGCGCAGCCGAAGAATCCTCTCTTCAGGAAGGATGTCACTGGACGGCGGGCGCAAAATCACACATGGTCGCGCCTCATCCGGCACCAGAATCAAACGACCGGAGGAGGAGACAACATGCCTGACAAGAAGAACGAGATTGTGCCTCCAGATCTGCGTCAATTGTTCGACCAGGCGGACGCGTTCTACGAGAAGAAGCCGTGGACGATCATCGACAACGACCGCGATCTTTACGCGGTGGTTGATCCCCGGACCGGGGAAACATCCTATTGCTGCGTCGTAGGGCAAAATCATGAAATGACAGGATTATTCGCGTATCCAGGCCAACGTGGATACCGCAGTTACCTGAAGATCCAGAACTCCGTAATCCCCCCGGAACTTGACCCTGACTTGGCCTTTGAGCAACTGTGCCTCGTTACGGAGTTCACCAGCCGTGACCACCTTGACGCGAAAGACAAACGCATGATCAAGGACGCAGGAAGGAAATATTCTGGCGAGGCGTTTCCTCGATTCGTCCGGTTCGAACCGGGATTCTATCCGGAAAGGCCCTCAATCGAGGAAACCGCTACCATCAAAGACTGCCTGGAAGTTGGAATCCTCGTCGCACAAGGTGTCGAGGGGGACTCCGGATTCTTGCGCCACCCTGATCGCGTCAGGACGTGGCGCCGATCTTCGAATGGCGATTGGACAGACTCGTGGGAGCCTTATCCCTCGATGGAGGAGACCATTGCCCCGGCAGAGGCAGATCCGGCGCCGGCCCAGGCAATCAAGAACCAAAAACTTACCCGGCACGGTGAGTGGGACGCGGGAACGATTTTTTTTCCGGGCACTCTTAAATCCGAAGATGGTCGCAGGTTTTTTCCGCGCTTGTGCGTGATCGCGGATCGCGAGTCGGGGAGGATTTTGACGCAAAAACTGATTGATAATTCGGAAGACAGCCACCTTGCCTTGCTCGGTTTGTTCCTTGGCGTCATTGAATCATCGCGGGTAATCCCACGAAAACTTCATTTGCGCGACGCGGCCACGGTGAAATTCTTCCGGCCCGTCACCGCCAGCCTCGAAGTCCAGGCCGTGGAAACGCCACTTTTGCAATCCATCATGGAATTTCGCGAGGGACTCGAAAGTACCTTCTCGGGGCCGGGGTAAACTGACCCCGCAGTTGGTCATAAAACGGCTTTAAACTGCTGAAAACCTATAAAAAACAGTTACTTGTGGAAAATTCAACACCCTGGCGAGGGGGCAATTTCACGGGCTGTTTCAGAGGGGGATTGCATTATCCGAATGTAAATACAAAATGTATATACAGAGGATCGCGATGACAAAAAAAGCCATCTACCTGCGAATCGACACCGAGCTGCTCGACTGGCTTATAAAGACTTCTCCCGACTGGTACCAAGTGACGATCCACAACATCCTGCAAAACTACAAACAAGATTCGGCAGGGTTCAGCAGATCTTTGAGCAATACCGGGCGAAGTGCTTCTGGCATATGCGTCGTGACCTCGTGGTGACCAGTGAAAATATGCAACTCGTCTGCGCCGGCCTGCGCAAATATGGCAGCCTCGAAGGCCTGCGCCTTGCCGCGGAAATCGAGACAAAATAGGAACAGTTTCGATGCCCATCTCTTCGTTTCAAAAGCAGGTGCTGGCGCTCTTGAAAGCCAACCGCAGTCCAGACAGCTATGTCACTGGCGGCGATGGTGTCCGGGGCATGCGGCAAGGACCCTGGATTCACCCCGGAAATGGCATGTCGACCAGAGTGGAATTGTCTTGAGTGACCTGACCAGGGTGAACGATTCAAGATTTTCACCTCACAAGGGAACGGTCCGCGGAAGTTGGCCGCGAATCGTCGCCTCTTCGTGACCTTGCCATCTTGCAACTGAACGCGTATCCAACCATGGAAAGAACATGAAAAGAACAAGGTCAAACTGTGAAACCACTGGTACTTGCATACTGCCGCGAAGGTTTTGAGAACGAGGCCGGGGAAGAACTTGCCGCACGGGCGGTGGAGATCCTTGGTCTGCGACGCAAGCCCGTGCCGGTGATGCGCGCGAACGCGGCGTTCGCGTACCTGCCTCTGGCAAACGTCGAGGAACTGCTCGGCCTGCGCAAGAAACTGGATTTGGACTCCCTGGTTTTCGCGCGCCAGATCGCGTTCGGATTCGGTCCCCTTGAACTCGGGGACGTGCGTGACCGCGCGGCACCGATCGCGGCGGCGGCGCTGGATACGATTTTCGCGGCGGCCGGGATCCAGTACAACAAACTTGCCGTGACGTTTCCCGACAACAACGACGGCAAGGAACTCACGCGATTCGCGAAACTGGTCCATCCGGCCCTGTCGAAATCCCTCGGCAAGTCTGGTTTCGTCGCGAAGGCGGGCGCCAAGGGCCTGCCAACCTTCAACGTCTTTTTTTACGACAAGGCCAAGGCGGCCATGCTGACCTGGATCGACCCGGGCAACTCATCGCCGTGGCTGGACGGGGTGGCGCGCTTGAAATTCCCGCCGACGGCCCCCAGCCGGTCGACCTTGAAACTGGAAGAAGCCTTTCATGTGTTCATGAACAAGGATCAGCGCGATCAGTTGCTGCGTCCGGGACTGACGGCCGTTGACCTGGGCGCGTCGCCCGGCGGATGGACCTGGCAATTCGTCCATCGCGAGATGTTCGTGACGGCGGTCGACAACGGAAAAATGGATGATGCCCTCATGGCCAGCGGCATGGTCGACCACAAGGCCGCCGATGCGTTCCGTTACGTGCCGAAAAGCCCCGTCGACTGGATGGTGTGCGACGTGGTCGAGCAGCCATCGCGCGTCGCGAAAATGGCCGCTCAGTGGATCAAGGACGGCAATTGCCGCAACCTGGTCGTGAACCTGAAACTCCCGATGAAGCAGCGCCGCGAGGAAGTCCTGAGGTGCCTCGACATCCTGCGCGAGGCCGCGGCCTCAGCCCGCGGCGCCTCATCAAAACGCCCGTGGCATTTCGCCGCGCGGCAGCTCTACCACGACCGCCGCGAAGTGACGGTCTTCGCGTCGATTGCAACTGCCTGATTTTATACCATCACCGTGGCGGTATAAATTTGAGCAGCAGTTTGGGGACGGATGCCCGTCATCCCGAGCGGAGAGAAGGATCCTTCGGCTCCGCCTCAGGATGACGGGGAGTCACGCCCACGGGAGGCCGGTGATGGCCACCACGGCGGGCAGCGGTTTCGCGCCCGGGGTTTTTGCGGGCCAGGTCGACGTGTATGGCTGGCCATAGACGGTCGCCTCGCCCGGGTGCTGCACCGACAGGAACAGGGTGTCCTCGTCCGCCGAAAAACAGGGGCCCGTAAGTTCCGACTCGACAGGACCGCTGGCGAAACGCCGCGGCTTGCCGGCATCCGGCCCGCTCGCGGGGACGACAAAGAACGCGTTGTTGCCGATGCCCGCGTAGGGCCCCTTGTTGATCTTGTCCTTGCTGACGTCGGTCGTGAACCACAGGTTGCCGGCCGCGTCGAAGGCGATGTTGTCCGGACAGGTGAAATCGTTCTGCGGGCCACCGGCGAGGAATGTCGCGGAATCAAACTCCAGCGCCAGCGGATCGCCGCCGGCCTCGCGAATTCTCAGCAACGAACCATGGTGATTCCCGACGCTCGCGTTGTTTGTCAGGGACACGAACACGTCGCCCGTCCGCGGGTGCAGGTCGATCCCCTCGGGGCGGTCCATCGGCGTCGCGCCGGCGGCGATGCCGGCCTTGCGCGCGTGAAGAAGGACGTCCAATTGATCCGCGAATTCAGCGCGCAGTTTCTCTTGCCGCGACCAGTTCAACTCGACCCAGCGTCCGTTTGTCACATCGGCCGCGTAAAGCGTGCCTTCGCTCAAATCACCCGATCGTGCCGAAACGAACTTGAAGATGCAGCCACCTTTGCAATCGTCCCCCGAATAGACGACGGCGCGACCGTCACGGGCGATGGTGACACGGGCGCCTTCGCGCGAGACACGTCCCATCGCCACCAGTTTGCGCGCATTGCCATTCAGTGGATTCACCTCCACAACCCATCCGTAGTGATACGGATGATGATGGACGTGGTCGCGCCATCCGTTGTCGTATCCGGCATCAAACGTGACGCGACTCTGCCAGTCCGGTCCGTCGGGGCCGTCGAGTTCGCCGTAGAACTCCTTGTAATTCTCTTCGCAGGTCAACACGGTGCCCCAAGGGGTCACGCCGCCGCCGCAATTGGCCAGAGTCCCGGTCGCATGGTCGGCGCCGCGAATGGAAACGCCGCGCGCGAACGGGATCGGAGTCAGGGCGTTCAAGCGCCGGTTCATCGACCGGTCGGGGTCAAGACGCCACGGGGAGTCCTTGTCGTCGCGAATGAGGCGAACGATCGAGGCGCCGATCGCCAGTTGTTCGTGGCGGACTTGATCCGCTGTTTTCCTGGTGCCGCCAGCGATGACGCCGGGGTTGCCGTGCATCATCAGGATGCCAAGGGGTGTCTCGTGGTTGACCCAGAGCAGGGCCGCGTTGGCTTCCCGGGCCGCCTGACTGCGCAAGTCGGTGACGATCCGGATGCCCCCAGAGTCGGCACTGAGGGGCAAAAACGCGATGAAGTCATTGGCGAAACCGAACCAGTCCCCCCGGTCATTGATGGGATCGCCGTACTTGAGCAGAACCTCGGCCCTTGAACCCGCGGCCAGGACCAGGTCATCATCAACCATCCCCGGCAGCGCCTGGAACGGGCTGATCTGCCTGCCGTCCCAGTCGGGGATGGATCCAGCCCGGGAACTGCCTTTTGCGGCGCCGCCGGCCAGGGCGCGGCCGAATGGGCCCGCGGACGCGCCGTGCCACAGGGCGGCTGTCCCGAGGACTCCAAGAAACTTCAATAATTCTCGACGATTGGGGTCAAAACTGGATTGGTTCATCAAAAGGGTTCTCGCGCGGGATTTGCACAACTTGACACCGCAAAAGGGACCTGCTTTTATGCACTCAAAGCCTTGGACGTCAAGCGTTCTGGGCGTTTTTAAAATTAACAAAGGAGGTCAGTCATGGCCGTTCTCGTAGGAAAAAAAGCCCCCGAATTCAAAGCCACCGCAGCCATCGCCGGCGACTTCAAGGAAATCAGCCTCAGCGATTTCCGCGGCAAGTATGTGGTCCTGTTCTTCTACCCGCTTGATTTCACGTTCGTCTGCCCGACCGAACTGCACGCTTTCCAGGAAAAACTGGACAAGTTCCGTGAACTGAACACCGAAGTCATCGGGTGCTCCGTCGACAGCCATTTCTCGCACAATGCGTGGCTCAACACTCCGGAAACGGAAGGCGGCATCAAAGGCGTCAAGTACCCGATCCTCGCCGACCTCAACAAGACCATCGCCCGCGATTACGATGTCCTCATTCCGGACGCCGGTATCGCGCTGCGCGGCACGTTCCTGATCGACAAGGAAGGCGTCGTGCGTCAGCAAACCATCAACGACCTGCCACTCGGCCGCAACATTGACGAGATGCTGCGCCTGGTTGAGGCTCTCCAGTTCCACGAGAAGAACGGCGAAGTTTGCCCGGCCAACTGGAAAAAAGGCGAGAAGTCGATGAAGCCGACGGCCGCAGGCCTGAAGAGCTACTTCGCGAAATAAAGGATCCTTCGGCTGCGCCTCAGGATGACGTCTTCGTCGTCATTCTGAGCCCGAAGGGCGAAGAATCCTCTCCCCAAAAAACAAAACCGGAGGCCCGCGAGGGACCTCCGGTTTTTTTTCGAAAACGCGACGCGCGGATTACTTGTGCATCGGGGCCGATTCGGCGGCAGCAGCCGGAGCCGGAGCGGTGACGATGTCGGACTTCATCGGGCCAAGCACCGCGAGGAGCTCGCCTTTTTCCTTCTCACCGACCTTGAACTTGTCGAGAGCCTTCACGAGGTCTTCAACCAGCGCGTTGAAGTGCTCGTCCTTCACGCCCATGCCCGCGTGGGATTCTTTCATGGTCTTGCCTTTGTACTTGCAGGGACCACCGCTTGCTTCGCAAATCTGGTTGACCATGTGACCCTTGAACTTGGCAAGGCGCTTCTTGTCAGCCGCCGTTGCGGCGAAGAAGCTGTTGATGCGGGTGTCGGCAGCGCAGTTGGCGACGAACTCGTCAACCACAGCGACGATGGCCTTCTTGCCACCGAGACGGTCGTAGAGCTTCTTTTCAGCGACGGCTTCGGACTTGTGGGACTTGTCAGCATGAGCCTTGTCTGCGTGATGAGCCTTGTCCTTGGCGCTTGCGACACCTGCGGTCAACGCGACAACCGGAACCAGAGCGAGCAGAATCTTTTTCATCCGTGAACTCCCGAAAAAAGGTTGTGACAAAATCTTTCCTGAATCAGGGTCATTTATCAAGAGTCACGGATGATGATTTTCAAATGATTTCCGAACGTAAAAATTTCGTCTTTGACCTCGACGGGACCGTCCTGTCGTCCGGGCCTTTTTATCTCGCCATCCTCGAGAGGTTGTTCAAACGGCACGACCTGGAACTGACCGCCGAGGACCGACACATGTGCCTTGGCCTGCCGGCACGAAAGTTTTTCGCCGATCGACTGCCGCGTGAAATCCACGCTGCGGCTTACGAATACCTGGTCGAACAAAGCATCATCGACCTGCCGCACATCCCGGTCTTTGACGGAATCCCGGAATTGTTGGATTCCTTGCGCCAACGCGGATGCCGCATCGCTCTGTGGACCAGTCGCGACAAGCTCTCCACAGAGGCCTTGTTGAGCCTTCGAGCAATCCATGACCATTTCGATTTGAAGGTAACCTACGACTGCGTCACCCACCACAAGCCAGACCCGGAAGGCCTTCGTCACATTGCGGCGAAGTTCGGATGCGAAACACGAGAACTGGTCATGATCGGCGACCATGACGTGGACGTACAGGCGGCCTTGGCCGCCGGCGCGATTCCAGTCCGCGCCAATTGGCACGGCCTGACCCCGGGCTTTGTCTGCCCGACAGGGGCAACGACCGTCGCAACCATGGCGGACCTCGTGGCTTTACTTAAATAGCGAGCAGCTCTTCGAGGCTGATGAAGATCGCGTCCTCGCGTCCGGCCTGCGATTGCAGCCACCACAAAAACGCGTTGACGCGCGCGGCCTCGTTGCGGGAGACGCCGGTCGATTCCAGCATCTTTTCCTCGCGCGCAAGGCGCTCGTGAATCCTCTTCGCGAGACCGCCCTGATGCAGTTTTGGTTTCCACTCGCCACGCAGGTGTTGCAGCATCTTCGGGCGACCACGAATCACTTCGTAGACTTGCCAACTTCCAGAAACGCCGTCCGGGACGATGGCCAGCCCCGTCACGGACATCAATGACTGCATGCGTTGACGCGGGGCACCTCCCTCGAGGCGCATGAGGGCATCCGCCGCCTGAACTTGATGATTCAGCCGTGTCCTGATGGCCGGCCGCAGGATCACCTCGAGAATACGACTCCAACGCTGGCGGGCGGATTGTTCACGGAACGAATGCAGCCGGCCCTCGAAGAAGGCCATCACCGCGCCGACCTGGCCGTCATCCATAGCGAGTTGGCCGTCCGGCGCGCCGTTTTGCCCGAGCTCGCCACCAAAGGCACGCGCGATCGCGATGCATCGGTCCATTGCGACACGCCGGTCGGTCACAGGCCCGAACGCGGCGACCGTGCCCTCGTCGACCTCGCCGACCCGCAAGAACCAGCGGCCGTCGTGGCGGTCAACACAGTATGCCGGGACGCACCTCTGGTGCCAGTCGCCCGGCTTGAAAGCCACCGGCGTCGAGGCGAGGCTGTCACACTCGTGCATCAGGGCTTCCAGCACGTTGGGGAATCGCTCAACGCGTAAATCATAGGCGCGAAGAACTGTCTTGAGGAGTTGCTTCGGGACGAGTTCGTAGCGCTGCAACTTGGATATCTCGCGGGCGACAGAAATCGCGCTGCTGAAAAACAGGACTTTGCGCTCGTAGTCATACATGAAAAACACGCCAGAACCCATCGGCAGGTTCCGGAGCTTTTCGGCCGGGATCGCCCAGTTGAGGCGCAGGGCCGATTCCATGTCGCCTTGCAGGCGGATGGCCTCGTCAATGCGCTTGACCGAGCGGTCATCCAGCAACTTCAGCAGCACCTTGAACAACTCAAGGGTAAGGTACGCGTCCGCCTCGGCCCGGTGCAGGTCGCCGGCGGGCAGGCCAAAGAACTTGGCCAAACCCTTGAGCGACTTGTTGGGCGCCTCGGGGGCCATTTTGTCGACAAGAAGGTGCGTGCACAGGAAAAAATTGGGCAGGTCGACGCCGCAGGCCTTGCGCGCGAAATACCGGATGAACTTCAAATCGCCAATGGTGTTGTGACTGACGAGGACATCGTCGCCGATGAACTTGAGAAACCCCGGCATGACCTCATCGATCAGCGGCGCGTCCTTGACCATCGCGTTCGAGATGCCCGTCATCCTGCGCACGATCGGGGGAATCGGGATCAACGGATTCACGAGGCTGTAAAAGGTATCCTTGACCGCGCCTTTCTCGAACCGGATCGCGAAGATCTCGGTGATGCCGTTTTTTTCGGGGTTGCCGCCCGTGGTCTCGATGTCGAAAACGATGAAAGAGCTCGTTGAGAGGGAGTGGTGGATCAGCCTGCGGAGTTCTTCCGAGGGAGGCGGAGCCTCCGGTTCCCGGTAGGCCTGGCGATTGCCACGCCGGCCCCCGCCACGGGATCCACGCCTTGGGGCGTGTTCTGGACCACTTGGACCGGATGCAGATGCGGATGGATTTTGGTTACGACGATGGGGCAAAAACGCTCCTGAAAAACATCAAGGTCAGTGTAGCAGAAATACCGGATCAAGCGCGAGGATCAAAAGCCTCGCGCAGAGCCTCACCGATCATGTTGATCGAGACAAGCAGCAAGACCAGAGCCGTGGTCGGCGCGAGCAGCAACCAAACCGCGTTGGTGATGTAGTTTCGCCCCTGGGCGAGGAGCTCGCCAATGCTGGGAGTGGGGGGCGACAGGCCGTACCCCAGGTAATCAAGGACCGTCAGCGTCCCGATACCGGCCGATATGGCAAACGGCGTCAGTGTCAGGACCGGCGTCAGGGCATTGGGCAAGATGTGCTTGAAAATGATGCGCGCGTGGGTCCCGCCCATGGCGATCACGGCATCCGCGAACTCGCGTTGGCGCAAGGCGAGGACCTGCGCCCGCATTTGCGACGAGATGTTGATCCAGGCGAACAGCAGCACAATGCCGAGAGTCAGGGCGAACCCCTGTCCCTTCACCACGCCGTTGACGAGGATGACCACGGAAAGGAACGGAATGATCTCGGCAAGTTCCTTGAGGCGCTCCACGGCGAAATCAAACCAGCCGACGAAATATCCCTGGCACACGCCGATGATGACACCACCGGTGAAGGACAGGGCCCACAACAAGAGCCCGAAAGACAACGACACGCGCATCCCGTAAAGCAGGCGCGCCGTGACGTCGCGTCCCAGGTTGTCGGTCCCCAGCCAGTGGGATTTGGACGGTGGCATCATGACATCCGGCGTCTGCACATAGGGATCCCACTGGTTCAGGGGCCAGATGGCCCAGCTGTTCCGGCCGGCGGCATGATCCGCGTCGATGACCTGGTTGAAATCAACGACGAACGCGTCCTCGATCCCGAATTCCTCGGCCGCATAACTGACAATCGCCGGAAAATAAATCCGCGTGCCGGATTCCGTCTTACGCGCGAACAACAGCGGATTCTGGTGGGACCAAACCTCGGCCGTCAGGGCGAAAAAGAACAGGGTGGCGAACAAGGCCAGACCGACCCGCGCCCGGCGCTGGCGCCAGAAAACAGAGAGCCTGCGTTGAAGCAGCGGCGAAATCCGTTTTGCGAGCGCGGCACGGATCATTTGAACTCAATCCTCGGGTCAACCACGACGTACGCGATGTCACTGATGATCTGACCGAACATGATGGCAAGTGACTCAATCACGATGACCGCCATCATGACGTTGTAGTCGCGGGAGGAAAGGGCGTCGAGAAATTGCAGACCCATCCCGGGAACACCGAAGACACTCTCAATCACGATGGAGCCAGCCACAAAAGAACTCAGGAACCCGCCAATCCCGACCATGAGTGGCAGGATCGCGTTGCGCAAGGCGTGCTTGAACACAACCGTGCGCTCATCAAGGCCCTTGGCGCGGGCCGTACGGATGTAATCGCTGCGAATGACTTCCAGCATCGAGTTCTTCATGAGCATCGTCATCACCGTGAAACCGCCAACGAGCGACGCCATCACCGGCAGGAACATGTGTTTCACGTAATCCCATGCCTGCCCGAAAGTCCCGAGGGACTCAAAGTCATCAGAACGGATTCCGCCGAGTGGAAACCATGCCCCGCCCGGAAGGACGCGATCCGTGCAAAAGACAAGCAGGAGGATGACGGAAATGACGAGGGTCGGGATGCTGTAGTTTAGAAACAGGAAAAACGATGTCGCCGCATCGAAGTTGCTGCCGTCGCGCAGGGCCTTGCGGACTCCGAGTGGCACGCAAATCAAATAAGTCAGGAAAAACCCGGGGATCCCGAACCCCAGGGAAACCGGGATGCGACTGGCGACTGTTTCCATCGCCGGCTGGCGCGTCGTGGTGGAGTCACCAAAATCCAGGGTCGCGATGGCCTTCACCCAGTTCCAGTAACGGACATGGATGGGCTTGTCCAAACCGTATTGTCTCTCGAGCTCCTTGCGGATCCGGTCGATGTCATCGACAGAAAGGGTCCGGTCACCGCGGGAACTTTCCCCGTGCCCGCGGATCTGGGCCAACGCCTCCTGCACCGGGCCGCCCGGCAGATAGTTCTGCAAGGCGAAGAAAACGCCAGTCATCAGGAAAAACATCGGGATGGTCGCGATCAGGCGTTTGACCAGGTACTTGCGCATCAGGGCACGAACTGGAACAGGTCGTCAGGGGGGCTCACGTCGTACTTCATAGCCCAGATGCCTGACGGCGATGAAACCTTCGCGTTGAAACCGGCGAGGACAGATCGTGGCTCTGACAAGAAGAGATAGGGCTGGTCCTCGTAGATCAGGCGGTTGATCTCCTTCATCATCTCCTGGCGCTTGTCCTGGTTGAACTCGACGTTCGACTTCTCGATGAGAGCGTCCACCTTTTTGTTTGAATAGGCGACGATGTTTGAACCCTGGTCCTTCTCGGAGTCCGTATGCCACGTTTGCTTGGCGTTCGGGTACGGGGTCGCTGTCCAACCCAGGATGAACGACTCAAACTTGCGTTGGTCGATGTCGTCCAGGTAGGCGTTCCACTCGACTGCCTTCACGGCAACATCAATGCCTGCCGCCTTGAAGTGGTCTTTCACGATCTGCGCGATCTTGGCGCGCAACGGGTTGTTGGAGTTATATTTGAGTTCAAACCGGAACGGGACTTTCTTGCCGCCGATCATCTTGTCGAGGATGTTGTCCTTGTCCGTGTCGGCCCACCCGTCCGCCTTGAGCATCGCGATCGCCGCCTTGCGGTCGAAAGTCAGCATTTTATCCTTGGATCGCAAGTCCTCGGCCGAGTTCGGCGACAATGAACCGAACGGCGATGTGCACTGGAAGTTGTAACCGTGATAGACCTTGTCGACGATCTGCTTGTAGTCGACGAGGCGCGCGAGGGCCTTGCGCGTCTTGACGCTCTGGAACATTGGCATGCGCAAGTTCCAACCGATGAACGTAAATCCACGCGGGGCGCGATTCTGGATTTCCTGCGCCCAGACCCTCTGACCACCTTTCTTGATGTCCTGGGTCGATTTGCCGAATTTTTCCTTGTCGACGCCCTGGACTTTCACAGCGAACTGCTCGGGATTGAAAGTAAAGAGGTCCAGGTCACCGCGCAGGAATTTCTCGTAGGCCAGATTGTCGTCGACGATGATCCGGAAATGAACTTCGTCGGGATTGAAGCGGTTTTTGAAATGAGGCAACTGGTATCCCCACCAGTCCTTGTCGCGGGTCAGGATCACGGACTGGTCGCGACTGAACGACTTGAAATTGTAGGGGCCGTTGCCAACGGGGCTGAGGATGGCGCGGGCCTTGTTGAAGTTGGGTTCTTTCTCGAACTGCTTCTTGTTGACCGGCGAGAACAAGTAGAGGCTCCGAAGGGTGTCAAACTTCGGGGTGTCGACCGTGAAGGAGAAGACGCGGCTGTCTTTGATTGCGAGCTTCACGCCCTCCCAGTAGACACGCAGGGCGGCGGCGTCGGTCTTGGGACTCATCATGGTGTCAAACGTGAACTTGATATCGTCCGTCGTCACCGGAGAGCCGTCGGACCACTTCGCGGCCTTGTTCAGAGTGAAAGTGTAGGTCTTGCGGTCAGCCGAAACCTCGAAGGACTCGGCCAGATACGGCAGGGGTGCCAGGTTGTCGGAGTCCTCGGTGAACAGCGTGGCCCACAGGTACCCCTCGAGGAGTCGCGAGTTGTTGTCAGCGGACAGGATGGGGTTGATGACCTTGGGATTGCCCGAAAGTTGCTGGTAGAGAGTTCCGCCGCGCCTTGCCGGGGGCAGTTTGTCGTAGGCCGAGGCATGACGCTGGTACTTGACCGGCCCGGATGCCAGCGCGGTCGCCCCGACCAAGCTCGATAACAGCAACAAACCCGACAACGCCCTGGACTGGTTCCGCATGGTCACCCACTCCTCATAAACCTGGCTGATTTCACAATGAATTTAGCATGCTAGGACCATCCAAGTCCACGGACCAAATATACCCGCCCGGGCCGCCTCGAGGCTTGCAACTCCCCCGCCCCGGCATTATCTTTGCGACCCGGGCGGAAACGCCGCAAAACAAAGGTGGACACATGACAGAGCAAGCTATTTTTGAGCGCATCAAGACCGAGATTGAAACCAACCCCGTGACCCTTTTCATGAAGGGCACCGCCGACATGCCGATGTGCGGATTCTCGGCGCAGGTTGTACACATCCTCAAGAGTTACGGAATCCCGTTCCACACGATCAACGTGCTGGAAGACTACGATATCCGCGAAGGCATCAAGGACTTCGCCAACTGGCCGACTATCCCGCAACTCTACGTCAAGGGGAAGTTCGTCGGCGGATGTGACATCACCATGGAACTCCACCGCAAGGGCGAGCTGGCGAAAATCCTGAAAGACGCAGTCTAAAAAACAGATAAACGGGGGATCACGGATGAAGCCCTTCACCACTTGTGTCCACGCGGGCGCCCACGTCGAACCGACGACGGGCGCGATCATGCAACCGATCTTCGCGACCTCGACTTATGTCCAGGAGGAACCCGCGAAGCACAAGGGTTTCGACTACTCGCGGGCCGACAATCCGACGCGCCAGGCGTATGAAGAGGCCTTGGCGGCGATGGAAGGCGCGCGCCATGGCCTGTCGTTTGCCAGCGGCCTCGCGGCGGTACAGGCAGTGGTCCAGTTGCTGGAACCGGGCGCGCGGATCCTCGTGTGCGACGACGTTTATGGCGGAACCGGGCGATTGTTCCGGCGCCTGTTCGCGAAATACAACCTCGATTTCCAGTTTGTCGACATGGCGGATCCGGCGGCGGTCAAGGCCGCGGCGACTCCGGCAACAAAACTTGTCTGGGTCGAGACGCCAACCAACCCGATGATGAAAGTGATCGACATCCGCGCCATGGCGCAGGTGGCGAAACAGACTGGCGCGCTGCTGGTCGTGGACAACACCTTTGCCTCGCCCATCTTCCAGACGCCGCTGGCTCTGGGGGCGGACATCGTCCTGCACTCGACGACCAAGTACATCGGCGGACACTCCGACTTGATCGGCGGCGCGCTCATGATGTCGCGGCAGGATCTTTTCGAGCAATTGAAATTCGTGCAGTTCGCGGCGGGATCAGTGCCGTCGCCCTTTGACGCGTATCTGATGCACCGCAGCCTGAAAACGCTGGGCGTGCGGATGATGCAACATCACAAGAACGGCATGGCCGTGGCCGAGTTCCTGGCGTCACACAAGCGCGTGAAACGCGTCATGTTCCCGGGCCTGAAAAGCCATCCGCAACACGCGATCGCGGCAGAGCAAATGCGCGGATTCTCGGGAATGGTGTCTTTCGATCTGGACGGCACCTACGACGACGTCGTGAAATTCCTGAAAAAACTGAAAGTCTTCGCCCTGGCCGAGAGCCTTGGCGGGGTTGAGTCCCTCGTGAACCATCCAGAGAAGATGACACATGCCTCCGTGCCGGAAGAAATGCGCAAGAAACTGGGCATCGGGCCGGCGCTGATCCGCCTGTCGTGCGGGATCGAGGACACGGACGACCTGGTCGCGGATTTGAAGCAGGCGTTGTAGGAGAGGATCCTTCGCCTTCGGCTCAGGATGACGGGGGGAGAGGATCCTTCGCCTTCGGCTCAGGATGACGGGGAGCCTCAGGGTGACGGCTCGTCATTCTGAGCCCTGAGCGCAGCGAAGGGCGAAGAATCCTCTCTTCACGATTTCTCGTACAACTCGCGCATGGCGTTGGCCAGCATCGCGATGCTGCGGTCGTTCCACCGTTCCCATGATATGACAAGATCCGCCATGCGGCGCGTTGGCGCGACGAACTCGTCGTGCATGGGTTTGACGCTGCCAAGATACTGTTCAATGACGCCCTCGACGCTGCGCCCGCGCTCACGCACGTCGCGACGCAATCGGCGGATGAACCGGACGTCATCCGGAACATCCACGAAGACACTGACATCGAACAGGCGGCGAATTCCCGGGTCGTGGAGGGCCAGGATTCCGTCGAACATGATGATGGGCAGGGCCTCCATGCGGACGACTTCTTTCGTCCTCGTATGGGTCGCGAAATCGTAGGTTGGCCGGTCAATTGCAACCCCACGCGCCAGTGATTCCAGATGGGTCTGGATCAACGCCATGTCGAGCGAGCCGGGATGGTCGAAGTTGATCGCGTCACGCTCGGCGGGCTTCAAGTGCGACAGGTCGCGGTAGTAATGATCCTGTTGCAGGATTGCAATCGGCAGGTCCGGACTGTACTCGCAGACTTTACGGACAATCGTAGACTTCCCCGATCCGGAACCGCCCGTAACGGCAACCAAAAGAGGTTTCCCCGACGCCGTGGCTGATGGTTTCTGCATGGACACGCCCCCGCCCTGTGATAAGCTGCCGAAAAGTCTAAAGAAGTATCAGGAAATCGATTTCGCTACCGGTGGATCATCGGCACAAGTCCGGCGCACTTTACGTCGCGGGGGCGGGGTTCGTAAATATGAGTTTGGTTAAAATCAATTCAAAACCGGTGACTTGCGACCATTGGATCGGGGGCGAGCCAAAAACTCCGGGTTCCGGCCAGTACCGGGATGTGATCAGCCCCTATACGGGCTCGGCCATCGGTAAGGTCGCCCTTGGATCAAAGGCCGACGTCGATGCGGCGGTCGCGGCAGCGCAAAAGGCATTCCCCGCGTGGCGCGCCACCCCGATGAAGGAGCGGGCCCAGCTGCTGTTCAAATTCCGCGAGCTCGTACTTGCGAACCTGGACGAATTGTCGCACCTCGCCGCCTCGGAGTCGGGAAAAACGCACGGCGAGGCGCGGGCGGAAGTACTGAAGGGAATCGAAGTGACGGAATTCGCACTGTCGCTGCAAAATTCCGACAGCGGCGGGATCATGGATGTTTCGCGCGGGGTGTCATGCGAAATGCGCCGCGAGCCACTTGGCGTTGTTGCCGGAATCGTCCCGTTCAACTTCCCGGCGATGGTTCCCATGTGGATGTACCCTATCGCGATCGCGCTGGGTAACTGCTTTGTCCTGAAGCCATCGGAGAAAGTACCGCTGACCTCGCAGCGCGTCGCGCGCCTGACGAAAGAGGCTGGATTCCCGGACGGCGTGTTTTCGTTGCTTAATGGTACGCGCGAGGCCGTCGAGGCCCTGATCGATCACGATCTCGTCAAGGCCGTCGGTTTTGTTGGATCGAGTCCGGTGGCGCTGGACGTTTACAAGCGCGCGACCGCGCGCGGCAAACGCGCGCTTTGCCTGGGCGGCGCGAAAAACCCCCTGATTGTCGTCCCCGACGCCGACGAGGCCATTACCGTCCGCGGGGTTGTGGACTCTTTCACGGGATGCGCCGGCCAGCGCTGCATGGCCGCCAGCCTCATGATCGCCGTCGGCGACGTCGATCATTTGATCGGGAAGATCCGCAAGACCGCCGCGGAATTGCCGGTTGGGCCCGGCATGGGCGCGATTGTCGACAAGGGGGCGCTGGACCGTATTCACCGTTATGTCGATGACGCGGAGAAAGCCGGCGCGAAAATCATCGTGGACGGTCGCAAAGTCAAGGCACCGGCAGGACACGAGGCAGGATACTGGTTCGGCCCGACGATCATCGATCACGCGCGCCCCGACATGGCATGCGCTCGCGAAGAGATTTTCGGACCCGTCATCACGATTGTGCGCGCGAAGACGCTGGCCGAGGCCATGGCGATCGATGCCGGCAATCCATTCGGCAACGCGACGTCGGTATTCACGACCAGCGGGGCCGTTGCGCGTTACGTCGCCGACCATTCCACCAGCGGCATGATCGGAGTCAACATCGGCGTGCCCGTCCCGCGCGAACCGTTCTCGTTCGGCGGGACAAAATCGAGCAAATACGGACACAGCGACATCACCGGAGAAAGCTCGCTGGATTTCTGGAGCAGCCTGAAAAAGATCACCGTCAAATGGTCGCTGCAGAGCGATGCTTCGTGGATGTCTTGACCTGGATCTGACGAGGGAGTTGAAGCCATGACGACCGCAGAAAAAAAACGCGTCAAGCACATCACGTTGACCTCGCACCCGGGACAACCAGGACCGGGCAGCGTTCCCATCAAGTGGGGTGAGGATGATCCGGTGAAACGCGGACCGGTCGTCGGTACCGTGACGGAACCCGCGCACCGAAATGTGATCGGGACGCATTCCGGGTCTTATTCGGTGTACCGCGCCCTTGCTGTTGCCAGTGGCGCCCTGAAGCCCGATCACAAACCGGACCTGACCAACACGGCGCCGGCCGAGAAGATCGGGCCGCACGCGTCATGGTTCAACCCGGAAAAAATCGTGTCGATTGATCCCTATGGCGCGACGATTGCCGAGGTATTCAAGGATTATCTCGCCAAGGGCTATGACATCCGCCCGACGATCGCCGTGACCAAGGCACACATCAACATGCCGGAGATCAAGGAAGCGATGGAGGCCAGTCGCCTCAAGGCGGACGGACACCTGTTGCTCGAGAACGGGGACGTCGTCGTGACGAAGGCGGCCGTGGAACCCGTGTGGTACCTGCCGGGCGTCGCGAAAAGATTTGGCGTCGAGGAATCAGAATTGCGCCGCGTATTGTTCGAAAATACGGCCGGCATGTTTCCGGAACTGGTGACAAGACCGGACCTGGAAGTGTTCTTGCCACCCATTGGCGGGATGACAGTTTACTTCTTCGGTGACGTATCCACGATCCATGATCCCCGGGTGCCTCTGGCCGTGCGCGTACACGACGAGTGCAACGGATCGGATGTGTTCGGATCGGACATTTGCACCTGCCGGCCGTACCTGACACACGGCATCGAAGTCTGCATCGAGACCGCGCAAAAAGGGGGCGCGGGACTCATTGTTTACTACCGCAAGGAAGGCCGCGCCCTGGGCGAGGTCACGAAGTTCCTGGTTTACAACGCGCGCAAGCGGCAGGAAGGCGGTGATCGCGCCGACCAGTATTTCGCGCGGACAGAGTGCGTCGCGGGCGTCCAGGACATGAGGTTCCAGGATTTGATGCCGGACGTACTGCACTGGCTGGGCATCACCAAAATCGACAAGTTTGTTTCCATGTCGAACATGAAGCATGACGCCATCGTCAAGACCGGCATCAAGATCATCGAGCGCGTCAGCATTCCGGAAGATCTCATTCCAGCCGACGCCAAGGTTGAGATGGAGGCAAAAGTCGCCGCCGGTTACTTCAGCAAGGACGAGAAGCCAACGGACGAGAAATTGAAGCGCGTCAAGGGACGGGACCTCAACGAATGACCCCGATGGCCCAAAGCATCCAGATGGGAAAGATTTCCCCGCGCGTTCGCCACCTGCGTGATCTCGCCGCGATCCGCGCCACGGCCCGCAAGATGTTGGCCGAGGCCCGGCGGGGAAATTCGCGGAATTTCCACGTCCACGACGAAAAAATTTCGGCGACGGCGGAATTTGTCGCGCGCGTGACGAAAGACAATTACCCGGAACTCGAGATCCCGTTTCACAGCCGGTGGCGCCATTTTGAGATCCCGGCCAGCGACAATTCCGGGATCGACCGCAGCCCGCGCAACCTCGCGTATGAATTGATCGGAGATCCGCGCAGGGCCGTTGGCGCAGGGTCGAAGATTGAGTGGCTGACGCGCGCCTGGGATCTGGTCATGGTCAGTGTCTTGCTGGACGCGGGCGCCGGAGACCATTGGAAATACGCGGACAAGGCGACTGGACTGACATTCACACGTTCTGAGGGACTTGGCATCGCAAGCCTGCGCATGTTTGAGTCAGGCATGTTCTCCGCGAACCCGGCACTGGATCCATTGCGCGTCGACGCGTTGCGACTCGCTACCCTGGATCCGGCGGAACTTGCATCCGGATTCCAGGCCTCGGCGGAAAACCCCTTGGCTGGCCTGGAGGGACGCGCGAACCTGTTGCGCGCTTTTGGCGAGAAACTTCTGCGCCCGGATTATGACATGGATCCCTTGACGCGCCCGGGTGAACTGGCCCGCGTCGTGATGGACACTTCCAAATCAGGAATAGTCTCAATCCCGGAAATTTTCCGGCAGTTGCTTGATCGACTCAGTTCCATGTGGCCGGGGCGACCGGTGATCGACAGCTCGGCCCTGGGTGACGTCTGGTATTTTTCTGGGGCCGGCGCGGGAAGTCCTGCCCCGGATTACGTCCCGTTTCACAAGTTGACCCAGTGGCTGACTTACTCGTTGGCAGAACCTCTCGTCGCGACGGGAATCCACATCACCGGGCTCGACCAGTTGACGGGACTCCCCGAGTATCGCAACGGTGGACTGCTCATCGACATGGGTGTGCTTGAATTGATTGACGCCAACGCGACAAAAGCAGCGCACCTGCCGGACTCGGCATTGATTGTCGAGTGGCGCGCGTTGACCGTCGCGCTGCTCGACGAGATCGCCGAGGAAGTGCGCAGGCAACTGGAACAACCTGAACTGGAACTCGCCCGGATCCTGCAAGGCGGGACATGGACGGCCGGCCGCCGCGTTGCCACGGAGAAACGCGGGCCGTTGGCACCACCACCGGTCAAGATCCAGAGCGACGGGACATTATTCTAAGAAACAACCGTGAACCCGCGGAGAGTTTTCCCATGAAAGCAAAAGTCACACACATCCAACATCCCCTGGTCCAGTACAAGTTGTCCCTCATGCGCAAGAAAGATACCTCGACCGGGGATTTCCGCATGTTGATGTCCGAGATCGGCATGCTGCTGGCTTATGAGGTGACGCGCGACCTGCCTGTCGAGTTGCGTCCCATCGAGACACCGCTCAGCCCGATGCGCGCGCCGTTCCTGAAAGACAAGGAAATGGTGCTTGTCTCGATCCTGCGAGCCGGAAACGGTCTTCTCGACGGATTCTTGAAGTTGATTCCAACGGCCCGGGTCGGGCACATCGGACTTTATCGCGACCCGAAGACCCACGTCGCCGTCGAGTACTACTTCAAGGTTCCCAAGGACATCAGCGAACGCGAGACGATCGTGCTTGATCCGATGCTGGCCACCGGCCATTCCGCGGTGGCCGCCCTGGACCGCCTGAAACAGACGAACCCGAAAGGCATCAAATTCGTATGTTTGCTGGCCGCGCCGGAAGGCATCGATTACCTGCAGGAATTCCACCCTGACGTCCCGATTTACACGGCGGCGATCGACGAGAAACTCAACGAGAAGAAGTACATCGTACCGGGACTCGGCGACGCGGGTGACCGCCTGTTCGGGACGCAGTGATCGTGAAACGGCACCTCGCACTCCCTGATCCGGTCTCCACGGTCGTCTCCCTGGCGACATTCGTCGCCGTTTTTTTCGCGACGCGTTATTTTCCGGCGATCGAATTTGACCCCGATCGTTTTTATCATTTCGCGATCAGCAGGATTTACGCGACGGGTGGCTATCCAGCGACGCTGCCGCAAGCCGAGGACATCGGCTGGGGCCAGGCTTTCGCCGAGAAGGAATTCCTGTTCCACCTCTTGTCAGGACTCGCCTGGAAACTTGGGGGCGAACACGGCGTGGTCGTGTACTCCCGGGTGTTGTTCGCGCTCTTGATGACGACGCTTGGCATCGTGATTGCCCGGGCTACAAGTTCCAGGTGGATGGTCCCCGTCGCCACATTTGTCATCATGATGTGCTGCGCCCAGTTCTCGACGAGGATGAACATGATTCGTCCCCACGTCCTGGCGATCCTGGTCATGACCTGGCAAATCCTCGCCTGGCGATCCGGGCTTTGGAAACTCGCCTGCGTTCTTGCCGGCGCATACGCCCTCGCGTATCACGCCTTCTATGTTCCACTCGCCATAAACGGGATCTTCATCGCGAGCCTTTTCCTCGCGGGTACGAATGTTTCGCGGCAGGTCGCGTGGACCATCTTGTCCATGGCCGTCGCAATCGTCGCCAACCCTGCCTTTCCACAAAATATCGCGACAGGAGTCCAGGTCCTGGCCATCGCGACGCAACAGACGAGTTCCATACCCGAATATTTCTTTGGGGGGGAAATTCGCCTGTTGAACAGTGTCCAGCTGATCAAGCAACACGGTTACATGATCTTCCTGCCGCTGGCGTTGGTATTTGGGTTTTTCCTTTCGCCGTCAAACACGACCCTTACGTGGAACGCGATCCGGGACAAGAAACTGAGATCCCCCGAATTGTTCGCCGTCATGGGCATTTCGCTGCTTTTTTCCGCCTTGATATTCCTGACACCAAGGGCGTTCGAGATCGCCGTGCCCGCGGGCATGATCGCGCTCGCGACATTGGCCAGAGCCAGACAACACCGGAGGATCGGCCGTTGGATCACGGTGGTCTTTCTCGTGACGTTCGCGGCGTTCCACGTTCCCGGATCCATGGAGCGGATCCACGTCGCGTCCAGCGGGAACCCGACCGTGGCGCCCGCGAGTGAGTCGATTCGCAGGGCACTGTCCGTGATTCCACAGGATCAGCAAAAAAAGGTTTTCAACTGGTCGTGGTGGGTCTCGCCATTTATCCTTTATCACCGTCCAGACCTGCGATTCATTGACTTGCTAGATCCGACATTTCTCCAGCGAAAAAGTCCGGAGATGTCGAGGTTGCGGGTGGCTGTTTACGAAGACAGGGAGACGGACCCCTGGTTTGTCGTGCGCAACGTCTTTCACGCCGATTATGTGATGATCCCGGATTCCATGGCGGGACGCTGGGCCACCGACCCGCACTTCACTTTGATGAAAACACCGCCACCCGTCGACGAGAGGTACGGATTCAGCATCCTCAAAGTCGCGGAACATCGCGTTGAGCGTTTCGTCACGCAGGGGCGCACCGGTACGGCAGTGGTATCACGCCCCTTTCCTGAAATAACGGATACGGAGTTTCGCCGGCAGGATATCCCGATTGAACAGGACTGGCCGCGAATCGAAGGTCAACCCGGGGACATCGAGCCAGTCCCTTCCCTGGCCTTTGTGGATTCGTTCAGGTCCTTGGCAGGCAGTTCAGGCGGACTGAAACCGACAGATCTTGCGAAATTGGATCCGCTCAAGAATAGCCTCTGCACACGAGTCTCGGTCGATCCCGCAGAGATCGCGCGGATCACTCACGACGCGGGGCGGATCAACTACCTTGGAATTGGCGGCGGTTCGTGGTTCGGAGTCTGGGTGAACAACGAGCCCTTGTACCAGGCCGAGAATCCTTTCGCGCCTAGGCTGGTGGACACATTGATCGATCTCAGAGGCGCGCGCTCCGTCCCCCCGATCCGGTCCATCGAAGCCGTCTCGTGCGCGAAATTGTCCACGAACCGGGCCGGCCTCGCGATCAGTCTGTGGTCGAAAACCGATATTGAGTCCCGGTGCGGAAATGTTTTCCGGACTTCGCATCCCACACGATGGCAGATCGCGGGCGCTACGCAGCGAGAGTGTTTCGGTGCGCCTGTTGTCGAGAATATTTCTAACTACCCGTAATTAAAGAGATTAAATTCCTACCACCAATATCCGATATACCAACTGGGCCAATCCATCAACACACCTGTGGCCCCGGGGGACACGACCATGACTTCGCTTTTCCGCCTGAACGATGACCAGCAGGCCATCCAGCAAACCGCTCGCGACTTCGCGCGCAAGGAAATGATGCCGATCGCGGCAAAATACGACCAATCGATGGAATATCCCATCGAAGTCATAAAGAAGGCACACGCCACGGGACTGATGAACATCTCCGTGCCGGAATCGATGGGTGGGCCAGGTCTCGATCACATGACGCAGGCGGTAATTGTCGAGGAACTCGCTTACGGGTGTTCCGGAATGGCGACGGCCATCACGGCGAACGACCTGGCCTTGGGCCCGGTCATTGTCGCGGCGAATCAGGAACAAATCGAGGAGTTCATCAAGCCCATGATGAACGAACCCCACATGGCCGCCTACTGCGTGACGGAACCAGGGGCCGGCAGTGATGTCGCCGGGATCCGCACGACCGCGAAGAAAGATGGCGACGGGTATATCCTGAACGGTGAGAAGATGTGGATCACCAATGGATCAAAGGCCAAATGGTACTTTGTCCTCGCCACCATGGATCCCGCGCAAGGCCACAAGGCGATGGTGGCTTTCGTGATTCCGGCGAACCTGGACGGCATCAAGGTCGGGAAGAAAGAAGTCAACATGGGCCAGCGCTGCAGCGACACGCGCGGGATCGTGTTCAACAACGTCAAGATCCCGAAAAAATACTTGCTCGGCAAGGAAGGCGAAGGATTCAAGATCGCAATGAAGGCATTTGACTTGTCGCGTCCCGCAGTCGCCTCACTGGCCGTTGGAATCGCGCAGTGCGCGATGGACCATGCCGTGAAATACGCCCTTGAGCGCAAGACTTTCGGCAAGCCAATCGCGGAACATCAGGCGGTCGCGTTCATGATTGCCGACATGGCAAAAGATATCGAGGCAGCCCGACTTCTGGTCTGGAAGTCCGCCGCGGAACTGGACACCGGTGGACGAAACACAAAGTTCGCGTCGTTCGCCAAGTGTTTTGCCGGGGACATCGCCGTGCGCATCACGCAAGACGCCGTGCAGATCTTCGGCGGATATGGTTACAGCAACGAGTATCCGGTTGAGAAACTCTACCGCGACGCGAAGATCACGCAAATCTACGAGGGCACGCAGCAAATCCAGCGCCTGATCATCTCACGCGCTGTATTCGCCGAGTACCAGAAGGCCTGAATCCTGCGTCAAGTCCCGGGCAACCCGGGCGGCGATCCTTCGCGCGGCATTCCCGTCGCCAAAGGGATTGCCGACGGAAGACATCTGGCGATAACTGCCCGACGATTCATCTGTCAGGACGTCCATCGCCAGAAGGATTTTCCGCGGATCGCTGCCGACCAGAACTGCCGTGCCGGCCTCGACCGCCTCGGGCCGTTCTGTATTCTCGCGAAGCACGATGACAGGTTTCCCGAAAGTCGGCGCCTCTTCCTGAATGCCCCCACTGTCCGTCAGCACAAACTGGCAATGGCGCAAAAGAAAGACAAGTTCCTGATAGTTCACTGGCGGAATCAGGGCGACGTTGTCGAGATCCGCCAGGGCCGCATGGGCGGGCCCCGATATGTTGGGATTCGGATGCACAGGATAGACGAGCATCATGCCCGGGTTGCGCTGGGCATAAAGACGCAAGGCCTGCAGGATCCGGCTAAATGGCGCCCCGAAGTTCTCACGGCGATGAGCCGTGACGAGTACGATCCTGCGACGCGACCAACGCTGGCGGATTTCCGGAAAATCCTCGTCACGCGCGGCGATCATCTGAACGGCGTCGATAGCCGTGTTTCCGGTCAATTCGATATTTCGCGGGTCGACTTTCTCGGCGAGAAGATTGTCGCGAGCCCTTTCGGTCGGCGCGAAATGAAGGCGCGCGAGGCTGCCAATCGTCCGGCGATTGAACTCCTCAGGCCACGGCGAATGAACATCGAAACTGCGCAGTCCGGCCTCGACATGCCCAACCGGAATCCGCAAATAAAACGCGGCCATCGCAGCCGCCATGCTGGTTGTCGTGTCGCCGTGGACCAGCACCATGTCTGGCCGCGTGGCGTCGAACACCTCGCGCAGGCCCCCGAGCGCCCCACCAGTGATGTCAAACAACGTCTGGCTGGGCTTCATGAGCTTCAAGTCAAAATCGGGCGCGATGCCAAAGAGGCTCATGGCCTGGTCCAGCAAGTCGCGATGCTGGCCAGTCACACAGACTTTTGATTTGATGCCTGAAGTCTCTGCCAGGGCGTGGACGACCGGGGCCATCTTGATGGCCTCCGGTCGCGTACCGAATACTGATATGACTGTCTTCATCATCCCTTGGATTCCTCGACCGTCTGGCGGATCACCCGTTCCGTCGCCGCCTTGCCCACCGGACTGAATCCGTTGTCCATGACCCCGTGCTTGGTCGGATCCACGGACGCGTCCCAGAAGATGATCCCCGACAGCCACGTCCAGCCCGACTTCCAGAATCCGTTGATCACCGCATTGTAAGCCGCGACCTGGTGCGGAATGTTCACGCCACCCGTACCCGAATAAGTGAACGGATTGATGAAGCCATTCTCGACACTGCGGAAACCGACTTCCTTCAATGAGACGACCTTCTTAACGCCCGTCACCCCCTCGATGTCAAAGAGGATGTTGTCGATCTGGCTGGCGTAACGTTCAGCCGTCTGTTGCAGTACCGCGGTCAACTCAGCCTCAGTTTGCGGCAATTGCATTTCCGGTGTCGCAAGGGAGCGGTACATGTCGATCCCGATCGCATCGAGGCCCTTCCAGAACTCAACGAGATCCTGCCAGATCTTTTTCTCGGCTGGATTCTCCCGGTCAGCGAGATCCACCAGGCGATAACGCCAACGGACCATTTCTCCCCCGAACTCGTCGATCGACTGTCCGTTGCCGGCAACCTTGTCGTCCGTGAAGTTGATGTCATACATGATCTTCGTGCCTGTACCGACCTTTGACCGGACGTGCTTCAGCAGCTCGACCCAGCGACCGGGAAATCCGTGGGGATTCTCCATCCACTGGTCCTCGATGCCGACCGTCATCGAATAAAGTTCGGCGCCGATCGTGAATTCCTCGACTTTTCCCGCGCGAACGACCGGAAGGTAAACATCCAGGTAAGTCTTGAAAGATTCGAACCAGGCATTGGGATCTTTGGGCTGGATGTTGCCGTGCCACCATTCCTTGACGGAGCCGTCAGCCTGCGTTTCGCGCAGAGGCGTCTGGCCATTCGCGTCGACGACAAAGAACATCGGACGGATGCCAACCGCGATGCCCTTGTCATGTATGTAACGGATGAGGCGCAGGTACCGGTCGCGTTCCTTGCCGCGCTCCGAGCCCTGGGTCACCGGAGTCACTTCGCTGCCACGCGGATCTTTCATCACGGCACGCGGGGAAAGGTTGATCTGCTGGATGCCCATGGCAGCCAGGCGGTCGACCATGATCTGCGCCTCGGTCGGAGGACTGCCGGCCGGCGCCGCGTCGTAAAGGTGCGAACCAAGTTCCGTGAGGCTGATTCCCATGACCTTCTTCGTTTGATCATCGGCCATTGCGGCATTTGAAACCATCGCCGCGATTGGAAACAAGGCGGGCAAAAACCCGGCTAAAGCACGATTGAACACCTGATATACCTCCAGTTGAAAATTGGATGAAAGAATCGAGAATCCTCAAACGCCGAAACCCTCTGGCAAATCGTGCTCTGTTTTCACCCAGCGCACCGCCTTGCCGGACCACTGGCTCTCAATGTGCTGTTTCATGGCACGGAACGTCGCGGCCGCGTTGATGATGCAAGCCACAGGCCACCTTGGCAGGCACATGAGAGCCGTCGTCGGACCATAGACCCGCAGCACGCACAGGAATCTTTGAAACATCCGGTTGACCGCCAACAGTGAAATGCCAATTAACAGTGGCCGGTTCGCGGGATCAAGGTGCCAGGAACCCGGAATGACCAGGTATCCGACCACCGTCGCCGGGTTGGTCACGATCCCCTTGCGGTCCCTGAAGAGGAAGTACCGGTCGCGAAGATTTCCCGGCCAACGCAAGTTGCGCCATCCTTGTATCGTGATGCCCATGGTCCACCGCGTCTTCTGGCGAATCGAGCGATAAAATCCCTTGGGAAAAAACTCGCGGGTTGCGATGTAATCGCGCCGTCCCATGCCATCCATAACGAAACACGCGGCGAATTCCTGTTTGAATCCGGCAATACCGACTCGCACGCCCAACTCATAATCCTCGGTCAAGCTCTTCTCGTTGAGGAGTTCTCCGCGGGGTAAATTCTCGACAAGATCACGCCGTAGCGCCGTGCCGACGCCCGCGGACGGCAAGGGCGCGCCAAGCCTCGATCGAACCAGGACATCCTTTGTGTGCGATTCGGCGAACTCATCGATGTAGGTCCCTGCCACCAGCTGGTTCCAAGCGAGCGGGAGGGAGAACACCGGGATCTGAACGTAATGGTTCTCGCGAAGGCGATCGTTGATCAGCCACAACGACAACGGATGGATTAGATCCTCGGCGTCATGCAGCAAGATCGCGTCCCACTCGGCGGTACCATCACGGGCCGCATCCATCAGGGACCGTGCCACATGGTTCAATATCTGCCCCTTGGATGAGGGCCCGGGCAGGGGACTTACTACCGCATGGACATTCCCGTGAGACGCCGCGACGCGCTGGACCGCTTGAATGGTCGCGGGGTCATTGGGATACACGCCAACGTAAAACGCGTAGCTCTCCCTTGGATAATCAATACGCGCCAGGTTGCCGGCCAGCATGCGTCCGATGACGCTGGACTCGTCCCACGCCGGGATGATGATCGCGATCTTGCGTGGCGGCATTTCCTTCAAGTTGAAGGAAATGCCGCCACGCAA
>Ga0214921_10001063_pt1 | contig 47834 bp, 49 predicted proteins | sample LL1505_MetaG_FD_177992 | JGI IMG/M metagenome (GOLD analysis project Ga0214921, IMG submission 177992) | Freshwater microbial communities from Lake Lanier, Atlanta, Georgia, United States - LL-1505 | ecosystem: Environmental > Aquatic > Freshwater > Lake | place: USA: Georgia | collected... | reverse complement strand
GGCTGCCGGCTGGTGGGGCTTGCGCGATGTGCTTCGCCGGCCCGTGGTCGAGATGCTGCGCCAGGCGGTGCAGTGAGACGCTGACCGGCTTGCGGCGGCACCTGCACTGAAAACGTTGGAGCAACAAAAAGCCCGCCACTGCATGAGCAGAGGCGGGCTTGTGTGACCACCGGGGCATGAGCCCCGGTGCCGGTGGGGGCAATTACTTGCCCGTACCCGTGGCCACTTCTTCCAGCACGTTCAGCGACACGTCGGTGTCCTTCACGCCCTTCGGGTTGGACTTCATGTTCGACGACCAGTTCGTGGCATGGCCACGCTTGACGTCGATGATGTGTCCGATCACTGGCATCACTGCCTTGTAGCCGTCGTCGCCGATGTCCGGACGGTTCTGGAAGATGAACATCTTCCAGAATTCGCCCTTGCGGTCCAGCGAGAAGCCCAGGTACGGACGTGGGAAGTCCACTTCCATGTACACGGTCTTCTTGCTGTACGGGTGCTCGTCAGGGCACACGCCTTCGATCACGAACACTTCACGCGGCTCCCAGCCCACGTCCGGCGCAGGGTTGAAGTGCGGCGGAATGGTGATGCCGATGCGCGGGAAGCGCTTGGCCGGATCGGTGAAGGGCACGCTCACGTCCACGCTCATTTCCGGGCTGTGGGCGATCGCCAGGATCCAGCGGCGCTCGAGCAGCTTGTTGGACTTGTACTTCGTGGGCGCAGCGTCCCAGATGTCCCAGTCGTCGTACAGCTGGTCGGTACCACCGATCGGGTCCATCCACGCACCACCGGAGAGGCGGCGAACGCGGCGAACCGACTTCAGGTAGGCGAACGAGTCGTCAGGCTTCTTGGAGTCCGGCTGGTTGTAGCGCACCGAGAACAGGCCCAGACCGCGGATGTCTTGCGGGTAGGTCGCCACGAAGTACGTCTTCTGCGAGATGGTGCCGTCACCGACGGTGATCGGGCCACCGTCCAGACGACCTTCCATGTAGTAACGACGCGACTGGAACGCTTGCACGCGCTCGTAGCCGGTCTTCGCATCCAGGAACGCCCAGGCGATGTCGCGCAGGTCCATCGTCGCGCCGTAGGTCGCAGCACGCAGGTTCCAGATGATCTTGTCGCCCGCGTTCGGGTCCTTCGGATCGATCTTGTCAGCCGGGAACAGCATGCCCGCTTGCCAACCGGAGACCGTGCGGTCGGCCGGGTTGAACTTCACGGTGTCGATGTTCTTGCGTGACCACTCGACGTACTTCGGGTCCATTTCGATCTTCTTCGAATTGGCCAGCTTGATCGTCAGGTTGTAGTTGCGGATCATCCACTCGAGCTTCTCCGGCACCATGCTGGCAATGGTCTTGCCCTCGAAGGTGTCGTTCTTGATGCTGTCGAAGTTGTCCTTGTTGATCACAAACCCGGCTTGCAGCTCCTTGGCGTGCGCAGCTGTCGCGCCCAGACCCGTCGCCAGTGCCACCGCGCCACCCAGACCGCCTTGCAGTACGCTGCGACGGTCAACTCCACTCTTTTCGATTTCCATCTTGGTTGCTCCTTTGATCAAAATTGCCTGGTTAAACGAAACATCAATCGCTCGGGGTTGAATGAAGACCCGTGATATTCGGTTCGCTCCCGGTGAACTAGGGTCGTCCATTTCTGAATCAGTTCCCGAACCTAGTGATTTCACCTATGCGCATCGGTCTTGAAACTGCGCCCCCACAATTGCTCGCGGCCCCGGATTCTGGATGCATAAGGTCCGGATCCTTTCTCATGGATATCCACAGGAGACACGAAGAATGAAACTCTATGACTGGGCTGCGGCCCCGAATCCCAAACGTCTGCGCATGTTCCTCGTTGAAAAGGGATTGACGGTCGAAACCATCCAGGTCGCGGGCGACGGGTTTGTGCTCACGCCAGAGTACAAGGCCAAGTACCCCCAGGCCATGGTGCCGATGCTCGAACTCGACGACGGTCGCCAGATCGGTGAATCGATCGCGATCTGCCGTTACTTCGAGGAGCTTCATCCGAATCCGCCCATGCTGGGTCGCGATCCGTACGAGCGCGCCATCGTTGACATGTGGGAGCGCCGCGCCTTCGATCAAGGCATGACGGCCGTCGCAGAGATGTTCCGCAACAGCAACCCTTACTTCAAGGATCGCGGCTTGGCCGGCTTTGCCAACCCGGTACCGCAGCTGCCCCAATTGGTCGACCGCGGTCGCGCGAGCCTGGAAAAATTCTTCCAGCGGTTCGACGAGCAACTGGGCAAGAGCCGATTCATCGCCTCCGATGTGTTCACGCTGGCCGACTGCACGCTGTATTGCAGCATCGAGTTCGCCGGCTGGGTGTCGGTCAGTGTTCCCGACGATTGCAAGAACATTCAACGCTGGTGGAAGGAGGTCAGCGACCGCCCCAGCGCGAAGGCCTGACCCCGGAGCGGCACCGAACCGTCGCCAACCGGCTTCAGCTCGACCTGCGGCTTTTCCGTGCCAGTGAGCAAGGTCAGCTTGTCGCTGGCCCTGGACACATCGGCTGGCTTGCCGTGGTCGCGCAGGTGCAGCTGGATCAGCGTGGGCGTGGCCACCAACTCGTAATCGATGTCCTTGACCTCGACCACCCGCGAAGCCGAGGTGCTGTACTGGCTGGCCAAGGGCAAGACCAACCGTGACAGCGGCGACATCCTCGGCTCCAGTCCGGCCACGGTGAAGAAGCAGCTGGAGCGCGTCTACGTGAAGCTGTGCGTGGAAACGCGCACTGCCGCAGCCTCGGTGGCCATGAGTCGCATGCGGCCCGCGGGCCAGGGTTGATCGCTGCGACTCAGCGCAGGTTCGGCTTTCCAGCCAGCCAGGCTCGCGCATCCACCTCGTCCTGAGCGATGCCTGCGCGCAGGGCTTCCATCGATGCGTAGGGCCTCTCGTCGTGCAGCTTGTGCAGCAGCTCGACGCGGATGCAGCGGCCATAGCCGCCTTCGAGACCCAATGACTCGGGCCAGTCGAAGCAGTGCGTTTCCAGCAGCACGCGGCCCGCATCCTCGACAGCTGGGCGCACCCCCAGGCTCGCGACGCCACCGATTGGCTTGGCATCGGGCGTGAGCCCATGGACCTGTACAACGAAGATGCCCATCGCGGCCGGCCGCACATGGGCAAAGCGCAGGTTCAGCGTGCGAAAGCCAAGTTCGCGACCGAGCTTGCGGCCGTGCACCACATGACCGCTGATGCTGTAGGGCCGCCCGAGCAGCGTTCTCGCGCGGGCCATGTCGCCAGCGGCCAGCGCGTCCCGTACCGCCGAGCTCGACACGCGCAATCCGCGAACCTCGTAGCTGAGCATGCGCGCGACGTCGAAGCCCTGGGCCTGACCGGCTGCGTCGAGCATCGCGTAGTCGCCGGCGCGCCTGGCCCCGAAACAGAAGTCGTCGCCCACCAGCACGTAGTTCGCATGCAGGCCGTGCACCAGCACCTCGTCGATGAACGCTTGTGGCGACTGCGCCGCGAAGCGGTCGTTGAAGGGCACGACGATGGTCTGCTCGACGCCACAGCGCTCCAGTTCACTGAGCTTGTCACGCAGCGTCGAGATGCGGGCTGGGGCGCGATCGGGGTGACCACTGCGCGCGGCGAAGTGGTCGCGCGGGTGCGGCTCGAAGGTCAGCACGCAACTCGGCAGGCCGCGATGCTGGGCCTCATTGCGCAGCAGCGCCAGCATCGCCTGATGCCCTCGGTGCACGCCGTCGAAATTGCCGATCGTCAGCGCGCAGGCCGGTGCGACACCGGGATGGTGGAACCCGCGAAAAACAAGCATGGGTCGATTATTGCGGTGGCGCTGCGACCGGCGGAGCGGGAGCCGCCAAGGGCACCACCGCCTGCGGCCCGTCCAGCCAGCGCCATTGGCCCGGCGCCAGGTCATCCGGCAGAGTCAGCGCACCGTAGCGGCTGCGATGCAGCGCCTCGACCCGGTTGCCCACCGCCGCGACCATGCGCTTGACCTGGTGGTACTTGCCCTCGGTGAGGGTCATCCGCAGACCGTGCAGTTCGCCTGCGTCGTGCGGCTGGGGTCCGCTGAAGGTGCCGGTGGCCTCTGCGACCGCGGCGCGCACCGGCACCGGATCGTCCAGCAACGTCACGCCGTTCAGCAGTTGCTGCACCTGCTCGGCGCTCACCGGGTGCTTGCAGCCGATCTCGTAGACCTTGGGCACATGGTGCTTGGGCGAGGTCCAGCGGTGGATCAGGCCGCCGTCGTCGGTCAGCAGCAGCAGGCCGGTGGTGTCTTCGTCGAGCCGGCCGACCGCCTGTACATCGCGACGACGCAGGGGCGCAGGCAGCAGGCTGTAAACGCTCGGGTGGTGCTTCGGTTTCTGGGAGCACTCGTGGCCCGCCGGCTTGTTCAGCACGATCAGCGCCTTGTCGCGAAACGGCCAGCTCTCACCGCGCACGTTGAACTGCAGGCCCTGGGGATCGAACTCCTCGAACGGGTCGTCGCGCACCACGCCGGCGATGCTGACGAAGCCGGAAACGATCAGGCCCTCGCACTCGCGCCGTGCGCCAAACCCCTGCGAGTACAGCACCTGGGAAAGCTTCACCGCTTGTCCAGCGTCAGGCGATCGTTCTCGCGCTTCATCTGGAAGCGGGTGAGGAAGCTGTTGCCCAGAAGAATGAAAGGCATCTGCTGCGGCAGCACGACGGCGTCGACGTTGTAGACCTGGACATCACCGATCCGCACCACGTCCAGCGATGCCTTGTAGGCCGCCACGTTGCCGTTCGCCGTGCCAACGGTGTAGCGCGTGTTGTTCTTGTACTTGAGGCCGATGCGGTCGGCGTCGGCCTCGCCCATCGAGATCGTGGTCGCGCCCGTGTCGACGACGAACTCGACGGCTCGGCCGTTGATGCTGCCGCCCGTCAAGAAGTGGCCACCGAGGCCAGCGGTCAACACGATCTGTGTGCCGCCACCGGCACTGTTGGCACCACCCAGGCTGACGGGAGAGCCGCCGAGAGGCAGCGTCTGTCGCTGGCCTTTCACCTCGACCACCGCGGCGTTCGGATTGACGCTGACCAGCCGCACCGCGCCATGCGTGGCGCCTGCGGCCAGCGTTCGTGGTGTGCCGTCGATCACCAGCAGGGCCCGGTCGCCCATGCTGCCGCTGTAGGACACGCTCTGGGCGCAGGCCGCCGTGACGCTACCGACGCCGATGAGCACCACGCCCAGCCAAGGCAGCGCAGCCGAGCGGATGGCCATCGTCGCGACCTTCAATCGCGGAAGTTGTTGAACGAGAGTGGCACCTCGGGCAGATCCTTGCGGATCAGCGCCATCGCCGCCTGCAGGTCGTCGCGCTTGGCGCCGGTGACGCGCACCGTGTCGCCCTGGATCGCCGCCTGCACCTTGAGCTTGCTCTGCTTGACGGCCGTCTGCAGTTTCTTCGCCGTTTCGCTGTCGATACCGTTCTTGATGACGATCAGCTGCTTGACCTTGTCGCCGCCGATCTTCTCGATCTTCGCGCTGCGGTCCAGGTAGCGCACATCGACACTGCGCTTGGCCAGCTTGGCCAGCACGATGTCCATCACCTGCCCGATCTGGAAGTCGCTGTCGGCCCACACCGTGAGCTCCTTGTCCTTCAGCTCGACCTTCGATGACGAGCCCTTGAAATCGAAGCGGGTGCCGATTTCCTTGCTGGCCTGATCGACCGCGTTGCGCACTTCGACGAGGTTGGGTTCGAGCACGGTGTCAAAGCTGGGCATGGTGGGCGGTCTTTCTTGGGGGAATCGCCGCAGTGGCGACGAACGATCGTTGAAAATTCTGCCATGCACATCGAGTCGGGCGTCGGCCTTCGAACCTACAACACCTTCGGTTTGCCGGCCGTCGCCCACACCCTGGTGCGGATCGCGGGCGATGCCGATGTGCGCGGCGTCGTCAATCATCCCACGCTGGGCGCCGCCCCGAAGTTCGTGCTGGGCGGGGGCAGCAACATCATCCTGACGCGCGACATGCCGCAGGTGGTGCTGAAGGTCGAGGTGAGGGGCCTGCAGCTCGTGGAAGAGCGTGCCGATGCCTGGATCGTCGAAGCCGGTGCCGGCGAGTCCTGGCACGAGGTGGTGGTGTGGACGCTGGCGCAGGGCTACCCTGGGCTGGAGAACCTCGCGCTGATCCCGGGCACGGTGGGTGCGTCGCCGGTACAGAACATCGGCGCGTATGGCGTCGAGTTGCGTGACCGCTTCGAGTCGCTCGACGCGGTCGACCTGCGTACCGGAGAGACGATCACGCTCGGCCCCGAGCGCTGCGCCTTCGGCTACCGCGACAGTGTGTTCAAGCAGGCGCTGGCCGGGCAGGTGGTGATCACCCGCGTGCGGTTCCGGCTGCCGCGCCCGTGGCAGCCTGCGCTCGGCTACCTGGAACTGGAGCGCAAGCTGGCCGAGTGGCGATCTGCCCAACCTCAGACGGAGCCGAGTGCGCAGCAGGTGGCTGACTGGGTGATCGCGATCCGCCGCGCCAAGTTGCCCGACCCTGCTCGCATCGGCAACGCCGGCAGTTTCTTCAAGAACCCGGTGGTCACACCGGAGCAGTGCCGAGACATCATCGGTCGCGACCCTGAAATCGTGCACTACCCGATGCCCGATGGCAGCGTGAAGCTGGCCGCTGGCTGGATGATCGACGCCTGCGGCTGGAAGGGCAAGACGGTGGGGCAAGCCGGCGTCTATGAAAAACAGGCGCTGGTGCTTGTCAACCGCGGCGAAGCGATCGGCTCCGAGGTGATGACGCTGGCCCGTGCGATCCAGGAAAGCGTCTACGGCCGATTCGGCATCCGGCTGGAGACCGAGCCGGTGATCGTCTGAAGCGGTCAGCGCAGGGTCAGTCCCCCTGGGCCCTGCGTCACCTCGCCAATCACCGTGGCCTGCGAGAAGCCTTGCTGATGGAACATGGCGAGCTTTGGCTGTCCCTGGTGTGCCGGCACCGGGTGTGAGAATCGCTGCGAAGCAGGCGGCACGACCAGTCGGTTGAGGGGGGTGACTTGAGCAAGAACGCACCACACCGGCCGGATGGCAACGCGCAGGATGCCAGTTCGCCGCTGCTGCGTCGTGCCGGCAAGGACCTGCTGTCGCTGGCGCTGATGGATGCGAGGAATCAGACCTTGCGCTGGCTGTCGGTGTATGAAGCGGCGCTGGCATCCGATGGCTGGCGTGTGCCGGTCCTGCCCGAGTTGAGCCCGCCGCTGTGGGAGGCCGGGCACATCGGCTGGTTCCAGGAGTACTGGATCGGCCGGCATGTCCAACGCCAGCGTGGGAGAGCCTGCGATCCGACCGGCATCCGCCTGGCCTCGATCGAGCCCCACGCCGATGCCTGGTACGACCCGGCGAGGGCGCCGCATGAGCGTCGCTGGACGCTCGATCTGCCAGCCTTGCAACGGACCAAGGACTATCTGGCAGCCACCCTGGAGATCACGCTCGATCTGTTGGACGCCACCGATACGGATGTGGCCGACCCGGATGCCGCCCTCTATTTCCATCGGCTCGCGCTGTTTCGTGAGGACATGCTTTGCGAGCGCTTCGCCTCGATGGCGCAGACGCTGGGTCTGTCGCTGGGTGCTGAAGTCGAGGGTCGCCCCAGTCCACGAGATGCACTGCGTGCGCTGCCGTTGCAAGGCAGCTTGGCACAGCGACCGCCGCTGACGTTTGCACCGCTGCGCTGGACGCTGGGCCTGGCACGCGGCGACGGCTTTGTGTTCGACAACGAAACCTCGGCGCACGAGATTGCGCTGCCGGAGTTCGAGATCGATTCGCAGGCCGTGACCTGGGCGCAGTACGCCGACTTCGTCGAAGACGGCGGTTACGACGATGCCCGATGGTGGTCGGCCGACGGCTGGCGATGGGTGCAGCAAGAAGGGCGACGCGTGCCGCGTCACGTGGCGCAGATGCGGCAGGGCGTTCTGCAAAGTCGCTTCGGTGTGCTGGTGCACTTGCCCATGCAGCAGCCGGTGGTTCATGTCAGCTGCTACGAGGCCGAGGCCTGGTGCGCTTGGGCAGGGCGGCGCCTGCCCACCGAGGTCGAATGGGAGGCGGCTGCACACCTCGGTGCCAGCCGTGGCTTTCGTTGGGGGGAAGTCTGGGAGTGGACGGCGAGCACCTTCCGGCCTTATCCGGGGTTCAGCTCCGATCCCGACCGTGACTACTCACAGCCCTGCTTCGGTACGCACAGGGTGTTGCGGGGCGCATCGTTTGCTACCTCGGGACGCATGCGGCACCTGAAGCTCCGCCATTTCTACCGACCAGAGCGTGACGATATGTTTTGCGGGTTCCGCAGTTGCGCGGCGTGAGCTGCAGTGGAGAGATTGCGCGACGGCAGGCTGTCACTCGCGAATCGAGACCGGCGCCGGACTGGGGGTGTCCAGCGACATTGCCTGTACCAAGGTCCGCACGTTGTGCTCGAACATCTTCAGGTAGGTATCAGCTTCTGTCCCGGGTGGTGACAGCGCGTCGGAGTACAGCTTGCCACCGACCTTCAATCCCGATTCGCGAGCGATGCGTTCGATCAGCCGCGGGTCGCTGATGTTTTCGACCAGCAGTGCGCTGGCTTTGGCTTGCCGTGCTTGTCGAACGATGCGGGCCACTGCTTCAGCCGACGGCTCGCTGCCGGTGGTCCAGCCGCGCGGCGCGATGAAGGTGATGCCGTAGGCGGCAGCGAAATAGCCGAAGGCATCGTGCGAGGTGATGACGCGGCGGCGCTCGGCAGGCAGGGCGGCGATCCGGGCGCGGGAGTCGCGGTCGAGCGCGGCGAGTTTTTGCTGGTAGGCCGAAGCGCGGACTTCGACCTCGGCCGCGTGCGCAGGTGACTTGGCCGCCAGCGCGGCCACCAGTGCCGCGCGGATGTTGTCGGCATAGCGCTGGCCGTTGGCGAGGTCTTGCCAGGCATGCGGGTCGGCGCCGCCAGACAACTGTCGCAATGCGACGCCGCGGCTTGCGATCACGACCGGGCCGCGGTAGCCCGAGGCCTTGATCAGTCGGTCAATCCAGCCTTCGAAGCGCAAGCCGTTGGTGATGACCACGTCGGCCCCCGCAACGCGCCGCACGTCGGACGGTGTGGGTTCGAACACATGCGCATCGGCGTTCGGGCCGACGAGGGCACTCACCTCGACTGCCGGGCCGCCGACCTCGCGGGCGATGTCGGCCAGCAGCGAGAAGGTGGCGACGACCTTGAGCGCAGGTGCGTTCGCCGTGTCGGTGGCGTGTGCCAGCGGCCATGCCGCAGCGCTGCCCAGCCCGCACAGAAGTTGGCGCTGGAAAGCGCGTCTCGTCGGATCGAATTCCATCGTCATGCCTTTCGATGTGCGCGTTGTGACAACTGCCGCGCGAGCAGGCTGTCGCGCCGGCCCATCAGCAGCGACAGCATGTAGAAGCTGCCAGCCAGCAGCACGATGGCCGGTCCGGAAGGCAGGTTGGCGTGGTACGACAAGAGCAATCCGCCCCAGCCGCTCAGCACGGCGAAGAGCGCAGCCACCGCGGCCAGGCTCCACACCTCGGCGGCCCAGAAGCGCGCGGCGGTTGCTGGAAGCATCATCAGTCCGACGGCCATCAGCGTGCCCAGCGCCTGGAAGCCGCCGACGAGGTTCAGCACGAGCAGTGTCAGGAACAGGCCGTGCACCCAGGCACCGGCATGGCCGAGATGGCGCAGGAAACCCGGGTCGAAGCACTCGACCACCAGCGGCCGGTAGACCAGCGCCAGTGCCAGCAGGCTGACGGTGGTGATGCCGGCGATCAGCAGCAGCGACGCGTCGTCGACCGCGAGCACGGTGCCGAAGAGCACTCGCATCAGGTCGACGCTGTTGCCGCGCATGGAGATGATCATCACGCCCGCTGCCAACGCGATCAGATAGAAGGCGGCAAAGCTGGCGTCCTCGCGCTGCGGCGTCAACCGCGCGACCAGACCGGCCAGGCCGGCCACCGCGACGGCCGCCACGAAGCCGCCGATGCTCATCGCCCACAGCGAGAAGCCGAACATCACGAAGGCGAGTGCAGCGCCGGGCAGCAGCGCATGCGCGATCGCGTCGCCGACCAGACTCATCCGCCGCAGCACCAGCAGCGTGCCGATCGGCCCGCAGCTCAAGCCCAGTGCCAGGCAGGCGACCAGCGCGCGGCGCATGAAGCCGAATTCGACGAAGGGCTGGATCAGCAGCGCATTCAGCGTGGCAAGCAGCGTCATGACGTCAGACCCGGGTTGACTGAACCGCCGGCAGGCGCCGCGCACCAGTCGGCATGCTCGTCCCACTGCTCGGCCATCTGCTGCGCACGCTTCAGGTGGTGTGGCAGCAGCACTTCCTCGGTCGCGCCATGGGCCACGCATTCGCGCGCCAGCAGCAACGACAGCGGGAAATGCTCGCGCACCTGTGCCATGTCATGAAGCACGGCGATCACTGTGCGGCCCTCGGCGTGCCAGTGCTGCACCAGCCGCATCAGGTCGGCGGTGGTGCGGGTGTCGATGGCGTTGAAGGGCTCGTCGAGCAGGATCACCGGCGCGTCCTGCATCAGCACCCGCGCGAACAGCACGCGCTGGAACTGTCCGACTGACAACTCCGAGATCAGTCGATGTTCGAACCCGATCAGCCCGACCTGCGCGAGCGCACGCAGCGCGTGCTGTCGTTGTTCGGTGGTCGCACCTCGGAACCAGCCGATGCGCGGCCAGGAGCCGAGCATCACCACATCGAGCACGCCCAGTGGAAAGCTGCGGTCAATGCCTGACTGCTGCGGAAGGTAGGCCAGTCCGCCGCGCTTCAGGCCGCCGGTGTGCACGCGGCCCGTGCTGGGCTGAACGCGGCCGGTCAGCGCGTCCAGCAGCGAGCTCTTGCCGGCACCGTTCGGGCCGATCACCGCCGTCAGTGAGCCTGGCTCGAAACGGCAGCTCACGTGGTGCACTGCCGGGTGCTGGCGGTAGCTGACCGTCAGGTCTTCGACTGCGATGGCAGGCGGTGTGACCGCCAGCGCATCGGCGCGCGCAGGGACCACCGGCATGGGCGCTTTCATGGCGTGCCCGACAGCGCCCATGCGACAGCCGCCCACAACACGGCGCTCAGCGCCACCGCGCCGGCCAGCCGCACCGAGGCAGAGCGCATCAGGAGGCTGGACGGTGTTTCGCTGGCGGAGTCTGCCGGCGCCGGCTTCGGCGGGTGCGCATGCGTGCCATGGCCGCCGCTGGCCCCATGACGATGCCCATGGTCGTGAGCATGCGCGTGAGCGTGCCCGTGCGAGTGTTCATGCGAGTGGGCAAGCTCGCGCGAGCCTCCCTCCGCGGGAGCCGTTGCGTCGGTACCCGGCTGCAAAGGTTCGGGCTTCATGCGGACGCTCCGTTCACGCAACTCGCGCATCGCCCGCGAAGTGTCAAGTCGTGGTGTTGCACCTCGAAGCCCGGCGGCGCCAGGTCATTCATCGGCCCGGGGCAGGCGTGGATCGGATAGACACGGTCGCAGTCGGTGCAATGGAAATGGTGGTGGTGATGCGGTACGTCGTCGGCGTGCAGCGCGTGAGTGGCGTGCAGCGTCGAGTGCGAAGCGTGCTCAGGGACGAGGTTCACCCGCGCTTTCTCGTTCGTCGCGATCTCGAAGCGTGGCGGTTGCCCCGGCAACTCAACGCGGACGATCTGTCCGGTGTCCTGGAGGCCCCTGATCTGCCGGTAGACCGTCGACAAATTCAGGCTGGGTACCGCCGTCTTGGCGCTCTCCAGCAACTCCTGCGGGCTCAAGGCCTGCCCACTGCGTGCCAGGGCATCGACGACCGCTTGGCGTTGGCGGGTGTGGCGTTCCATGTCGCGATGCTAATGCAATTGCATTAGCAATAGGGGTCGGACAGACCCTCGGGTCGCCATCGAGGCGCTCCCAGGCTGCGACGCCACTCACAGACCAGCGCACCCCCGCGGCTAACATCACGCGATCCAGGGAGGCAGGAGTCGAGCATGCGGGTGATCGTGGTTGCCAATCCAAAGGGCGGCGTCGGAAAGAGCACGCTGTCCACCAATGTCGCGGGGTATCTGGCTGCGCAGGGCAGGTCGGTCATGCTGGGCGACATCGATCGCCAGCAATCGGCGCGAACCTGGCTCGGTCTGCGCCCGTCGGCTGCGCGAGTCATCAGCGCCTGGGACACGATGGAGGATCTGCGGGTGCGCACGCCAAAAGGCACCACCGATGTCGTGCTGGATACGCCAGCTGGCCTGCACGGCAAGCGCCTCGATGAGGTTCTGAAGATCGCCACCCATGTGCTGGTGCCGCTGCAGCCCAGCATCTTCGACATCCACGCGACGCACGATTTCCTGTTGCGCCTGGCAGAGCACAAGCGAATTCAGAAGTTTCAGGTCGGCATCGTCGGCATGCGCTCGCGCGAAGGCACGATATCTGCCGACCAGTTGAAGACCTTCCTTGGCAGCCAGGCATTCCCGGTGCTCACGCACCTGCGCGATACGCAGAACTATGTTCACCTCGCGGCCAAAGGCCTGACCTTGTGGGACGTGGCGTCCAGCCGCGTCGAACGCGATCTCGAACAGTGGCGGCCGCTCACGGCCTGGATCGAAGGTTGATCGACACGCGTAAGCCCCCGTTTGGGGGTGCTGCCCCCGGCGCTCCAACACTCCCGCGCGCCGGTGCGCTGGCTTAGCATCTTTTCGGTGCTGAACACGGAGGAGCCCACATGAAGGTCTTGCTGATCGACGACCACCCGCTGATCCTGTCGGCGCTGCAGAACATCATCCAGGGCCTGAGCGACAACGTGAGCGTTGTTGCGGCCGCCAGTGCTCGCATGGCTCGCGAGACGCTGGCACAGGACAGCGCCTTCGATCTGGTTTTGCTCGACCTGCGCCTGGGCGATGCCGACGGTTTCGATGTGCTGACCGAGTTCCGCGCGGCCTACCCGGGGTTGCCGGTGGTGGTGGTGTCGGCCAGCGACCGCACCAGCGACGTGATCCGCGCCATCGATCTGGGTGCCATGGGCTTCGTGCCGAAGCGCGCCTCCAACGACACCCTGCTAGAGGCGCTGAGCCTGGTGATGTCCGGTGGCATCTATGTACCGCCGATGAACATGGGCGACGAGCCATCGGCGGCCGGCCTGCATACAGACACCACGCCCGGCGCGCTGCGCTCGGTGCGCCAGCGCGCCACCGACGAGGGCTTCCAGACCCACGCCCCGCTCGACTCGCTGGGCCTGACACCGCGGCAGACCGAAGTGCTGGGTCTGTTGCTGCAGGGCAAGCCGAACAAGCTGATCGCGCGTGACCTGAACCTGTCGGTCGAGACGGTCAAGGACCACGTCGCTGCCGTGCTGCGCGCCTTGAACGTCAGCTCGCGCACGCAGGCCGTTCTCGCGGTGAGCCAGATGTCGCACCAGCAAGGCGGCTTGCACGGCTGGAAAAAGAGCAGCCGATGAAGGAAGAGCCGGCATCCTCGTCCAGCGAGTTGTCGGCGTCATCGCTGCCAGAGGAGGTGCGCAGCGCCTTCGATTACCTGCCGGCGCAGCTGGCCGGCAACCTGGCTGGCATCAGTGTCATCGTGATGATCTTCTGGACCAGCACGCCGGCGTCGTTGATGCTGCCCTGGCTGTCGGTGTTCGCGGTGATGTGGTTGGCGCGGCTCTGGCTGCTGCAGCGCTTCAAGCTGGCCACGCCTCTCACGCTGACCGATTGGCAGCGCTGGCGCTGGTTGTGGAACGTCGGCACCTTGACCTCGGGGGCGCTGTGGGGCGCCACGGCCTGGCTCTTCTATCTGCGGGGCGGTCACGTGCAGCAGATCGCACTGATCATCACCGTCTACACCTTCTGCATCGCTGTCGTGCCGGTGCTGGCCACCCAGCCCCGGATGTACCTGCTTTTCTCGGCACTGTGTTTTGTGCCGATGGCAGCGCGCGTGGCCACGGATGGCTCGGAAGACAGCTACCGGCTGGCTGGCATCCTGCTGCTGATTTTTTCGCTGAGCACGCTGCTCGCGCGCACCTACCGCCAGGCGCTGCAGCGGGTTCTGGAACTGAAGCTGCGGGCCGATCACCTGCTGGCGCAGCTGCGCATCGAGAAGCTCGCCGCCGATGGGGCACGGCAGGAAGCGGAGGTTGCCAACCGCGCGAAAACGCAATTCTTCACCGCCGCCAGCCATGACCTGCGGCAACCGCTGCACGCGATGGGGCTGTTCGCCGAGGCCCTGCGCCAGAAGAACCACGACGTCGAGGTGGCGCACCTGGTCAACAGCATCAACGAGTCGGTCGACGCCCTGGAAGGCCTGTTTTCCGAACTGCTCGACATCACCCGGATCGACAGCGGTGGCATCGAGGTGCATCCGCAACACTTCCCCTTGTCGGACCTTTATCGAAAGCTGGCACTGCATTTCGAGCCGGCGGCGTTCGAGAAAGGCTTGGCGCTGCGCTTTCGGGGTGCGGGGCATGTCGTGCATGCCGACCCGCTGCTGGTCGAGCGCATCCTGCGCAACCTTGTGTCGAATGCCATCCGCTACACCACCGACGGCACCGTGCTGGTCGGCTGCCGGCGTCGTGGCGACAGGCTCTGCTTGCAGGTGTGGGATACCGGCCCTGGCATCGCCGAGGACCAGCAGGCGCGTGTCTTCGAGGAGTTCTACCAGGTGCCGCACGGGCCGCGCACCGAAGCGCACCAGCGCAAGGGATTGGGCTTGGGTCTGGCCATCGTCAAGCGTCTGGCCGACCTGATGGGGGCGTCGGTCGGGTTGCGCTCGCAACCGGGCAGGGGAAGTGTCTTCAGCCTCGAAGTGCCACTCGGCAAGTGGGCTCCGCAGGCAGAGCCGATGCTGACGGGCAAGGCGTTGCGGAACCTGACGCTGGAAGGCCGCACCATCGTCGTCGTGGAAGACGAGCCAGCGGTGCTGAGCGGGCTCGAAGCGCTGCTGCACGGCTGGGGCGCGAGCATCATCGCCTTCGACAGCGTGACCGCGTGCAAGGCCTGGGTGCAGACCGCCCACGGCTCGATGCCGCGCCCTGATCTGCTGATCGTCGACTACCGGCTGGAGCAAGGCATGACCGGCGCCGATGCGCTGGCCCTGCTGCGTGGCCGTTTCGGCGAGGCTCTGCCGGCCATCGTGATCACCGGCAGCACGATGTCCGCGCTGGACCTCGAAGCGCAGCAGAAGAACTTCCACCTGCTGATCAAGCCGGTGGTGCCGAACAAGCTGCGCGCGATGATCGCGTTCAAGCTCGGCGTGAAGACTGTCTGAGGGCGCTGCATTCCATGGGATGGCCCGGTCGGCTCGAACTGAACTACCGCCGCGATGGCGACCGCACGCTGGCACACGACCGCCACAGCGGCCCGTTGCGTGTGTTGCAAAGCCTGTATCCCGAAGGTGACGGCATCTGCCACCATGTCCTGGTGCACCCGCCGGGCGGCATCATCGGCGGGGATGTGCTGCACATCGAGGCGAATCTGGCCGTCGGCGCGCATGCACTCATCACGACGCCGAGCGCCACCCGCTTCTATCGCAGCGCAGGCGAGCCCGCGCGGCAGTCGGTGGTGGCCCGGGTCGAGGACGGTGCGCGACTCGAATGGCTGCCGATGGAAACCATCTGCCACAGCGCGGCACTGGCCGAGAACCAGTTGCGTTTCGAGATATCGCCGGGCGGTGAAATGATGGGTTGGGACCTGGTGGCGCTGGGCCTGCCGGCCAGCGGCGAACCTTTCGAGGCGGGGCACTACGCGCAGCGCATCGAGATCCCTGGCGTGTGGCTGGAACGATCGACGATCCGCGGCGATGACCATCGCCTGCTCAATTCACCTTTGGGCTTTGCCGGCCACCGAGTGCTCGCGACGCTGTGGTTCGCCACGGGCAAGCCGATGGCATCGGATCGCCGCGACCACTTGCTCGACGCCGCGCGCGAGCAGGCATCGAGCCATGCGCTGACGCGCACTGCCGGATGCAGTTCACCGCATGCCGAAGTCGTTATCTTGCGTGTGCTCGCACCGCGAGTCGAACCGGCGATGCAACTGCTGGGCGCGGTCTGGGCCCGCTGGCGTGAGGTGGGGTGGGGCCATTGCGCAGTGCCGCCGCGCGTGTGGCGGACGTAGTGCACAGAGCGCCAAGACAGCGCAATCATCCGCTGGAGGCAAGGGCAGCTTCAGAGAAGCTCGAACTGACGCTCTCGGCCATTTGCAGTCTTTCGCGGGCATCGGTCTTCAGTGCTCAATCTGCGCGAGAGCGGTGCGGCGGGGCGCCGTGTTGCGTTCATGTCCCCCGGGCCGGTTGTCGACTCAAGCGCTTCTCGCGAGTCCATCCGGCCCTCCCCCTTTACTTCACTCCACACGGCACCCCACCGCACCGCTTCAGGAGCCACTGTTGCGGTTGAAGGCCGTTGAACACAACCATGGCTGTCTGCGGAGGATGCCGGGTGACCGGCGCAGCGAAGTAAAGGAGGAGGGCCGGATCGGCTTGACCCGAAGCGCCTGGGCAGTGAACCGGCCCGGGGGACATGAGCGGAGCCGGTTACCCGGTAGCCTCCGCTCGCGCAGACCGATGCCTGTGGGGGCAGATCTGCGAAAGACCGCAACGGGTCGTTATCGCACCTTCGACTCCCCACCCGAAAGCAGACTCGCGCCCGCATCGCGCTGGATGATCTCGCCTCGCTCCATCACCAGATACTGACCCGTTGCGCTTTCCGCGCTGCGGGTTTGCGCAACAATACTGTTCAAAAATACAGTACAAATTGGCCTGCCTGTGACTGCCAAGTCGCTGCGGCGTCGGCGCTCATCGATGGTGGGGTGAGGTTTTCAAGTGGTCGCTTACGCCGAACTCCATTGCCGCAGCAATTTCAGTTTCCTGACCGGTGCCTCGCATCCGCAGGAACTGCTCGCGCGGGCGGGGCAGTTGGGGTACCGCGCCCTGGCGATCACTGACGAGTGTTCACTGTCGGGGGTGGTGCAGGCGCACGAGGCGGCCGCACGTTGCGGGCTGCAGCTGATCGTCGGGGCGCAGATGTGGGTGTCGGAGCCCGTGGGTGCTGGTGATGCCGATGCGGCGGGGTTGTCGATGTCGTCGATGCGCCTGGTGCTGCTGGCACAGACGCGGGCAGGCTATGGCCACCTGTCGCAATGGATCACGCTGGCGCGGCAGCGTGCGGGCAAGGGCCGGTATCGGGCGTACCGCGCAGATGTCGAGACCGCAGCAGATCATCCACACGGCGATCTGCTTGCCGGTCTGCCCGGTTGCCTGGCGCTGCTGGCGCCCGATGTCACGCAGCCGTTCGATCAGGTGCTGGCCCATGCGCAGTGGCTCAAGGCGGTGTTCGGTGACCGTGCGGCGATCGCGCTGTCGCTGCTGCTGCGCGCGCGCGACGATGAACTGATCGATCGGGTGCGGCGGGTGTCCGACATCACCGGCCTGGCCGTGGCCGCTGCGGGCGATGTGCTGATGCATGTGCGCTCGCGCAAGCCGCTGCAGGACACGCTCACCGCCACGCGGTTGGGTCTGCCGCTGGCGCAATGCGGCTGGCAGCTGGAGCCCAACGCCGAGCAGCATCTGCGGCCGATCGGCCGGCTGCAGGCGCTGTACGAGCCGGCGTGGCTGGCGCAGACGGTGGTGCTGGCCGAGCGCTGCACCTTCTCGCTGGCCGAGCTGCGCTATGAATACCCGCAGGAGATCGTGCCACCGGGCGCCACGCCCACCAGCCACCTGCGCGCCCTGACCGAGTTGGGTGCGCTGAAGCGTTACCCGCCCGATCTGTTTCCAAGCGGCTTGCCACCGAAGGTGCGCGAACAGATCGAACACGAGCTGGCGCTGATCGCCAAGCTGGGGTACGAGCCGTATTTCCTGACGGTGGCCGACATCGTGGCCTGGGCGCGCTCGGAGAACATCCTGTGCCAGGGTCGCGGCAGCGCGGCCAACTCCACCGTCTGCTACTGCCTGCAGGTGACCGAGGTCGATCCGTCGCGCCAGCACACGCTGTTCGAGCGCTTCATCAGTGCCGAGCGCAACGAGCCGCCAGACATCGACATCGACTTCGAGCACCAGCGCCGAGAAGAAGTCATCCAGTACATCTACCGCAAGTACGGCCGCGACCGCGCAGCGCTGACGGCCGTGATCACCCGCTACCGCCCGCGCAGCGCCTTGCGCGACGTGGGCCGCGCGCTCGGCCTCGATGCACAGCACATCGACCAGGTCGCCAAAAGCCAGCAGTGGTTCGATGGCCAGCACATCGATCCCGAACGCCTGCGCGAGAAAGGCTTCGACGTGGCAGCCCCCATCACGCGGTTGTGGATCGAATTGACCGAGCAGCTGATCGGCTTCCCTCGGCACCTGAGCCAGCACCCGGGCGGCTTCGTGATCTCGCGCGGGCCGCTGGCGCAACTGGTGCCGATCGAGAACGCGGCGATGGACGGTCGCAGCGTCATCCAATGGGACAAGGACGACCTCGATGCGCTCGGGCTGTTGAAGGTCGACATCCTGGCGCTCGGCATGCTGACCGCGCTGCGCCGCTCGCTCGATGTAATCAGCGAGAAACTCGGCCGTCGTTTCGAGCTGCAGGACGTGCCCGCCGAAGACGCCGCCACCTACGACATGATCTGTCAGGCCGATACCGTCGGCGTGTTCCAGATCGAAAGCCGCGCGCAGATGAGCATGCTGCCGCGCCTGAAGCCGCGCGAGTTCTACGACCTGGTGATCGAGGTCGCGATCGTGCGGCCCGGCCCGATCCAGGGCGGCATGGTGCACCCCTACCTGCGACGGCGCGATGGGCTGGAGCCGGTCACCTTCCCCAAGCCGGAAATCGAAGTGGCGCTGTCGCGCACGAAGGGCGTGCCGATCTTCCAGGAGCAGGTGATGCAGCTCGCGGTGCTGGCCGCCGACTTCACACCCGGTGAAGCCGACAGCCTGCGCCGCGGCATGGCCGCCTGGAAACGCAAGGGCGGGCTGGGGCCGTTCCATGAACGCCTGGTCGGCCGCATGGTCGAGAAGGGTTACGAGCGCGACTTTGCCGAGAGCATCTTCAAGCAGATCCAGGGCTTCGGTGAATACGGATTTCCGGAAAGCCATGCCGCGAGTTTTGCCTTGCTGGTCTACGCCAGCAGCTGGATCAAACGCCATCACCCCGATGCGTTCCTGGCGGCCTTGCTGAACAGCCAGCCGATGGGCTTTTATGCGCCCGCACAGCTCGTGCGCGATGCGCGCGCGCATGGCGTGGAAGTGCGTGCTGTCGATGTGCGGTACAGCTTGTGGGACAGCGGCCTGGAAGGGCAGGGCGATGCGATTCGTCCCGTGCGTCTCGGGCTGAATCGCATCAGTGGCCTGCCGGCCGAGGTGGCCAGGCGCATCGTGCAATCGCGTGAGCGCGATGGTGCGTTCAGCGACCTCGACGACCTCACTCGCCGCGCCATCCTCGCTGCACACGACCTGAAACTGCTGGCCGATGCCGACGCGCTGCGCGGGCTGATGGTGGAGTCTCGGGTGCAAAGCGGCGCATCGGCACTGGCGGGCCACCGCCATCAGGCTGCCTGGGCGGTGGCTGCGATCGATCCCCGGCCGACCGCGCTGCTTCACGGCATGCGCCGTCGTGAAGCCGACATCGAAGCGTTCCCGCCCGCGCTGGCCGCGCCCAGTGCCGCCGAAGACATGCGCGCCGATTACCGCAGCCTGGGCCTGACGCTGAAGCGCCATCCGCTTTCGCTGCTGCGCCCGCAGCTCAATGCGTTCCGGGTCCAGACGGCCGAGGTGTTGCGCGGCTACCCGAGCGGGCGCATCGCGCGCGCCAGTGGCCTGGTCACGCACCGCCAGCGGCCGGGCACCGCCAAAGGCACGGTCTTCGTCACCCTGGAAGACGACACCGGCAGCATCAATGTCATCGTCTGGCCGGCGGTGGCGCAGGCCCAGCGCCAGCCGTTGCTGGCCGCGACGCTGCTGACCGTCTACGGTCAATGGCAGCGCCACAGCGACAGTGGCGGCGAGCATGCGGTGATGCACCTGCTGGCGACGAAGCTGATCGACCACACCGCCTTGCTCGATGGCTTGACGACGCGCAGCCGCGACTTCCGCTGACTTTGTTGGCGTGCAAACAGGACCTCGGCCGGTCATCGTGTGAGCAAATGTTCGCGCTGTAGGCGGGCGCTCACAACAAAGCGTCACAGCTTCCGAATGACAGCCTGCGGATGCCTCCCTAAAGTGCCAATCAGTTCGCACTATTGCGGTTTCCAGCCGGGAGGTTTCATCATGGTCAACCCCAAGAGCGGTCTGTATGTCTTCATTGCCATGGTCGCGTTGGCGGTCGTGGCTTGTCAGCCCAAGGAAGGGCCTGCAGAAGAAGCGGGCAAGGCCGTCGACAACGCGGCCCAGAAAGCAGGCGACCAGATCGAGAAGGCCGGCGACAAGATCAAGGAAACGGTCGACGACGCCAAGAAGTAAGGCGCTTCAACTCGGCGCGATGAACCTGGTGCGTGCACCGCCATGTGCGGTGCATCTTTCGATAGAGTGCGGTGTGTCCCCCACCGCCGTCGCGCCAGAGCCATGTTGTTCCTACTGTCCCCCGCCAAGACGCTCGATTACGAAAGTCCCACGCGCGCCACCGATGCCACCACACCGCAGTTCGTCTCGCAGTCGGCCGAACTGATCAACTTGCTGAAGACGAAAAGCGTTGCCGACATCGCGGCGCTGATGGATCTGTCCGAGCCGCTGGCTGCCTTGAACGTCGGCCGCTACGGCGTGTGGAAGCCACGATTCACTGCGAAGAACAGCAAGCCGGCGGTACTGGCCTTCAATGGTGATGTCTACGAAGGCCTCGAGGCGTCCACGCTGAGCGATGAGGATCTCGGGTGGGCGCAGAAGCACCTGTTGATCCTGTCGGGGCTGTACGGCCTGCTGCGTCCGCTCGACAGGATGCAGCCCTATCGACTGGAAATGGGCACCGCGCTGGCAAACGCGCGGGGCAGCAGCCTGTACGCCTACTGGGGTGATGCGCTGGCGCAGCACATCAATCAGCAAATGCATTCCGATCCGTCCCCCGTGATCGTCAATCTGGCCTCGCAGGAGTATTTCAAGGCAGTGCAGCCGACGCCGAGTAACCGCTGGCTGAAAGCTCGCGTTGTCGAGTGCGTGTTCGAGGACTGGAAGTCCGGTCAGTACAAGATCATCAGTTTCTTTGCCAAGCGCGCGCGTGGCCTGATGGCGCGTTATGCGATCACGCACCGGGTGCAGACGCCGCAAGGGCTGCAGGCCTTCGACAGCGATGGTTATGCGTTCGACGCGGCCGCGTCCGAACCGCACCGACTGGTCTTCCGGCGCAAGCTCTGAACTCTCGGCATGTCGGCAGCCCAGCAGATCACGCCTGAGCTGAGGCGCTGGATCGTCGAGCAGGCGAGCGCGGGCCAGGCGCCCGAGGTCGTGCTGCAGGCCATGCGCGACAGCGGCTGGTCGATCGAGGTGGCCGAGCAGGCGCTCGAGGACACCTTGCGCGGGTACCTGGTCGAGCGGGCCCAGGCGCAAGGCCTGCCGCCACCCGTGAAGGTGCCTGAGCCGATGTCTGCGGATGGCAGCCTGTTGTACCGCTTCGATTCGCCACAGACCTCGACAGTTGCCGCTGCGGGGGGTGTTCACGTGCTGGCAAGTTTGTTGAACCCGCGCGTCGTTGTTTTCGGGAGCCTGCTGTCCGATGCGGAATGCGACGCCTTGATTGAGCTGGCCACAGCGCGGTTGGCGCGATCTGAAACTGTCGAATCGCACACTGGCGGCAGCGAAGTCAACGACGCTCGCACCAGCGACGGCATGTTCTTTGGGCGGGCCGAGAACCCGCTGTGCGCACGCATCGAGCAACGCATTGCTGCGCTGTTGAACTGGCCGATGGAAAACGGCGAAGGCCTGCAGGTGCTGCGTTACCGAACGAACGCCGAATACAAGCCGCACTACGACTATTTCGACCCGCAGCAGCCTGGCACGCCGGCTGTGCTGGAGCGTGGCGGCCAGCGTGTGGCCAGCGTGGTGATGTACCTCAACACGCCCGCGCTTGGCGGTGCCACGGTGTTTCCGGATGCGCAGTTCAGCGTGCTGCCGATCAAGGGCAACGCGGTGTTTTTCAGCTATGACCGTCCGGACCCGATGACGCGCACGCTGCACGGTGGCGCACCGGTGCTGGAGGGTGAGAAGTGGGTGGCCACCAAATGGCTGCGGGAGCGGCGCTTCGATTGACCGAAGCGCCGTTGGCCGCGTTGGCCGGGCACGATGTGCCGGCCTTGACGCTCAGCGCTTGGGTCCCGTCGACCGCGGGGTGAACAAACTCCCCCCTTCGCGTCGCGGCTCAGGCCGGGAACCAGCCGGGCGGTTCGCGGGTGCTGCTGCCCGCGTGCCTTGTGGTGCCTGGCCGTCGCGGGCCGGAGCCCGCGGCGCCTGGCTGCCGCTGCTGGAGCCCGATCGCGCTGGCGCACTGCCGCCGTAACCGCCGCCACCGCCTGAGCGCGATGGTGCCGAGCGGTTGTCATTGCGGCCTCGGCCGCCACCGCCACCGCCACCACCACCACCACCTCCGCCACCTCCGCCACCGGGACGACCGCCGCCGCTGTTGCGAAATCCACCGCGGCCGGCACCTTCACCGATCACCATGCGGCCAAGCACGATCGGCTCGGCTTTCTCCCCGGGTGGCGGCGCAAAGCCTTCGATGATCTCCTTCGGAATCTCGCGCTTGATCAGCCGCTCGATGTCGCGCAGGAAGCCGTTCTCGTCCGGGCAGACCAGCGATATCGCCTCGCCCTGTGCACCAGCGCGGCCGGTGCGGCCGATGCGGTGCACATAGTCTTCCGACACGTTCGGCAACTCGTAGTTGACGACGTGAGGCAGCATGTCGATGTCGATGCCGCGCGCGGCGATGTCGGTCGCCACCAGCACCGTCAGGTCGCCAGTCTTGAACTCGGCCAGCGCCTTGGTGCGTGCGCCCTGGCTCTTGTTGCCGTGGATCGCCATCGCGCTGATGCCCTGCTTCTCGAGGAACTCGACCAGCTTGTTGGCGCCGCTCTTCATCCGTGTGAAGACCAGCACCTGCTCCCAGTCGTTCGACTTGATCAGGTGCGCCAGCAGGTCCTTCTTCATGTCGCGGCCCACCGGGTGGACCTTCTGCGCGATGGTGTCGGCGGTCTGGTTGCGGCGCGCCACTTCGATCAGCGCGGGCTTGTTCAGCAGCTTGTCGGCCAGTGCCTTGATCTCGTCGCTGAAGGTGGCGCTGAACAGCAGGCTCTGCTTCTGTGCCGGCACGATGGCCAGCACCTTCTTGATGTCGTGGATGAAGCCCATGTCGAGCATGCGGTCGGCTTCGTCGAGCACGAAGATCTCGATGTGGCTCAGATCGAGTGTGCGCTGCTGGTGGTGGTCGAGCAGGCGGCCCGGTGTGGCGACCAGGATGTCGACGCCACGGCGCAGCTTGTCGATCTGCGGCTGCATGCCGACACCGCCGAACATCACCATCGAGGTGAGCTTGCTGTACTTGCCGTAGGTGCGCACGCTTTCCTCGACCTGGGCGGCGAGTTCGCGGGTGGGCGTCAGGATCAGCGCGCGGATGGGCAGCTTGCCTTTCGCATCGCGCACGGCGGGTTGTGCCATCAGGCGGTGCAGCATCGGCAGCGTGAAGCCGGCCGTCTTGCCGGTGCCGGTCTGCGCACCACCGAGCAGGTCGCCGCCCGCCAGCACGACAGGGATGGCCTGCATCTGGATGGGCGTGGGAGTGGTGTAGCCGTATTCAGCGACGGCGCGCAACAAGGGCTCGGCGAGGCCGAGGGATTCAAAAGACATGGGGAGATTCCAAACAGCGGATCGGCCTGTCGCTCGCATCGCGAGCGCCAGTCGCAGGCAGAGGGGTGTGAGGGGCGCAATGAAAACGCGGGCCCGGTCAGGATGACATCAGCGCGGCGACTGGTTTCCGCGCTGGTTGCGTCGAGTCTAACGGGTTATCCCTGATCTCTGAGCCGATCAGAAGGGGAAATGAGGTGCAAACCTCGACCAACGACAATATGCGTTTCCAGTGCGATGGCAACCTCCGCGGTCAGTCCGTCGCCCGAAGCGCCTTCGGCGCCCAACAACGCTCGTCACTCACTGAATTCAAGGCAGCCCATGGCCCAGTACGTCTTAGCGAAACAACTGCCCGCCTGCGGCGGCCTCCACTCACTTCGTTCACGGAGGGCCCTGTAATGGCTCAGTATGTTTTCACCATGAACCGCGTCGGCAAGATCGTTCCGCCGAAGCGCCAGATCCTCAAGAACATCTCGCTCAGTTTCTTTCCTGGCGCCAAGATCGGCATGCTGGGCCTGAACGGCTCGGGCAAGTCGACGCTGCTGAAGATCATGGCCGGGGTCGACAAGGACATCGAAGGCGAAGCCACGCCGATGCCAGGTCTGAACATTGGCTACCTCCCGCAGGAGCCGGTGATGAACCCCGACCAGACCGTGCGCGAATCGGTCGAGGAAGGCATCGGCGGCGTGCTGGCTGCGAAGAAGCGGCTCGACGAGGTCTATGCCGAGTACGCCGCAGAGGATGCCGACTTCGACGCGCTGGCCGCAGAGCAGGCCGAGCTCGAAGCGGTGATCGCTGCGGCAGGTTCCGAGAACACCGACCTGCAACTCGAACTCGCCGCCGATGCGCTGCGCCTGCCGCCGTGGGACGCCATCATCGGCAAGCTGTCGGGCGGTGAGAAGCGCCGTGTGGCGCTGTGCCGGCTGCTGCTGTCCAAGCCCGACATGCTGCTGCTCGACGAGCCGACCAACCACCTGGACGCCGAGTCGGTCGACTGGCTGGAGCAGTTCCTCAGCCGCTTCAGCGGCACCGTCGTCGCGATCACCCACGATCGCTACTTCCTCGACAACGCGGCCGAGTGGATTCTCGAACTCGACCGCGGTTCGGGCATTCCGTACAAGGGCAACTACAGCACCTGGCTGGAACAGAAGGAAGCCCGCATCGAGCAGGAACAGAAGACCGAAGACGCGCGCACCAAGGCGATGAAGAAGGAGCTGGAGTGGGTGCGCCAGAACCCGAAGGGCCGGCAGGCGAAGAGCAAGGCCCGTCTGGCCCGCTTCGAGGAGCTGAGCGACACCGACTACCAGAAGCGCAACGAGACCAACGAGATCTTCATCCCGGTCGGCGAACGACTCGGCCACGAGGTGATCGAGTTCGAGAACGTCACCAAGAGCTTCGGCGACCGGGTGCTGATCGACAACCTGAGCTTCAAGGTGCCGGCCGGCGCGATCGTCGGCATCATCGGCCCGAACGGCGCCGGCAAGTCGACGCTGTTCCGCATGATCAATGGCCAGGAGAAGCCGGACAGCGGCACGGTGAAGATCGGGCCGACCGCACGCATGGCCTTCGTTGACCAGAGTCGAGAGTCGCTGGCCGCTGACAAGACGGTGTGGCAAGACGTCTCGGGCGGGCTCGACAACATCATCGTCGGCAAGTTCGTGATGCCGAGCCGCGCCTACATCGGCCGCTTCAACTTCAAGGGCAACGACCAGCAGAAGCTGGTGGGCAGCCTGTCGGGTGGTGAACGCGGCCGGCTGCACCTGGCGAAGACGCTGGCGCAGGGTGGCAATGTGCTGATGCTCGACGAACCGTCGAACGACCTCGACGTCGAAACGCTGCGGGCACTCGAAGATGCGCTGCTCGAATTCGCCGGCAGCATCATGGTGATCAGCCACGACCGCTGGTTCCTCGACCGCATTGCGACGCACATCCTGGCCGCAGAGGGTGACTCGAAATGGGTCTTCTTCGACGGCAACTACCAGGAATACGAAGCCGACAAGAAGAAGCGCCTTGGCGAGGAAGGCGCACGGCCGAAGCGGGTTCGTTTCAAGGCGCTCAAATGAGTGCGGCGATACCGGCTGTGTGGTCTGCGCTGCTCCTCAGGCTCGCGGTCCCTGCCAGCGCCTTGCTGCTGGCGGCTTGCGCGGCCGTGCCGCCCTCGCCCACAGCGGCGTCTGCTGCGGTTTCGCCGTTCGGTGCTGCTGCGCCCGTCACCGCAGGCGCTGCTGCCACTGGTCCTGCGGGTGCAACGGCGCGTCCTGTGGCAGCGCCAGGTGCCGCCCCGCCAGCCGCCACAGCCCCGGGCGCGCCGCGTCCGTTTGCCGAAGTGATCAAGGACGCCAAGGAGATGAGCGGCCTGTTCACGCTATGGCAGAACGACGAGAAGGTCTGGCTTGAATTGAAGCCGTCGGACTTCAACCAGCCTCTGTTCCTGTCGCCCAAGCTTAAGACGGGGCTCGGCGAGCCCCGTTTCTTCGGCGGCTTGATGGGCGACGAGTTGGTGATCGAGTTCCGCCGCATCTACAACGTGGTGCAGATGGTCGCGCGCAACACCGAATACGTAGCTGCGCCGAAGACGCCGGCCGGTCGCGCGGTGGAGGCGGCTTTCTCGCCCAGCCTGCTGTCGGCCACGCCTGTGGCGAGCCTGCCGCATCCCGATCGGAAGTCGGTGCTGGTGGAAGCCAACGCGCTGTTCGTCAACGACATGATGGGCATCGCGCAGGGTTTGCAGCGCCAATATCGGCAGGGCTATGCGCTGGACGGTCGCAACTCCGTGATCACCGACGTGCGCTCCACCGACGACCTGCTGGTGCTGGAGGTGCTGAGCCATTACGCCACCGGCACGATCGCGCTGCCGAGCTCTGGCGCCACGCCACCCGGGGCGCCGCAACCGTCACAGCCGCAAACGGTGCCCGACCCGCGCAGCGTGTTCATGACGCTGCACTATTCGCTGGCGAAACTGCCTGAACAGGTGATGGCGCCGCGCCAGGCCGATGGCCGAGTCGGGTACTTCACCAGCAACCGCTCAGACTTCAGCGACGACCTGTCTCGCTCGCCCCGCCAGCGATTCGTGAACCGTTGGCGGCTGGAGAAGTCCGACCCTGCAGCCGAGTTGTCCCCACCAGTCAAGCCCATCACCTACTGGCTTGACCGCACCATCCCCGAAAAGTACCGGGCCTCGATCACCGCGGGCATCCTTGAATGGAACAAGGCGTTCGAGAAGATCGGCTTCAAGGACGCGATCCGTGTCGAGGTGCAGCCTGAAGACGCGCCCTGGGACACGCTGGACTTCGGCCGCAACTCGGTGCGCTGGATGACCAATTCCAACCCGTCGTTCGGCGCCATCGGCCCGAGCCATGTCGATCCGCGTTCGGGCGAGATCCTTGATGCCGACATCGGCATCGAAAGCCTGTCATCGCGCAGCCTGCGCGCGCTGCGATCCCAGGTGCTCGCGTCGCCAACGGCCGGCGCGTCGTCCGACCTGCCGCCTGAACTGGCCGCGCGCGGCATGCGGGCGCAAAGCTGGTGCGCCTACGCCGATCAGGCCGCCGAGCAACTGGGCTATGCGCTCGATGTGCTCGAAGCCCGTGGTGACATCGCGCCGGACAGCCCCGAAGCGGAGGCTTTCGTGCAGGGCTACATGAAGGACGTGACGATGCACGAGGTCGGCCACACGCTGGGCCTGCGTCACAACTTCCGCTCCTCGCGGGTGTACACCGAAGCGCAGCTGGCCGACCCGGCATTCACCGCCAAGCATGGCATCAGTGGCTCGGTGATGGAGTACGCCGCGCTGAATCTGGCAGCGCCCGGCGTACCTCTGCCCAAGCAGGGCACCGTGTTCAACGCGACCATCGGGCCCTACGACTACTGGGCGATCGAGTACGCCTACCGCCCACTGCCGTCGGATCAGGAGAGCAGCGAGCTGGCCAAGATCGCCGCGCGCAGCGCCGAGCCACTGCTGGCCTTCGGTACCGACGAAGACAACTTCCTCGGTGTCGACCCGGAGACGCTGCATTTCGACCTTGGCGCTGATGTGATCGCCTTCGCGCGCAAGCGCATCACGATCGCGCGCGACTTGCTGTCTCGCCAGGAGGCGCGCACCCTGCCAGCCGACCAGGACTACGCAGTGCTGCGCCGTTCGGTCACCTATGCGTTGCGCGACATGGGCCGTGCGGCCGGTGTGCTGACGCGGCAGATCGGCGGCGTGCGCACGCTGCGTGACCATGCAGGCAGCGGTCGCGACCCGTTGTCGCCGAAGCCGGCGGCCGACCAGCGTGCCGCGCTCGACCTGCTGGCGCGCGGCTTCCTGTCGGCCGACAGCTTCCGCATTTCGCCGGCGCTGCAGCGCAAGCTGGCGGTTGATTTCCTCGAGCGCGGCGATGCTGCGTTGCGCGGCGACGGCACTCTGGCCACGGCGCTGGTCACCGATTTCTCGCTGGCCTCGCTGGTGATCGAGCTGCAGCGCAATGTGCTGGGCAACCTGCTGAGCGACAGCGTGTCGGTGCGCCTGCTCGACAGCGAAGACAAGCTGCCGAAAGATGCGCTGCGGCTCTCCGAGCTGTATCGCAGGTTGAACGATGCGGTGTGGAGCGAGCTGGGTCGGTCGGGCGACATCCCGTCGCTGCGCCGCGAACTGCAGCGCGACTATGTGACGCGCGTTTCCAACCAGCTGCTGCGCCCTGGCGCACTGAGCCGTGCCGACGCACGCAGCCTGGTTCGCGCGCAGGCGCAGACGCTGCTGAGCCGACTGAACACCGCGGCCAAGCGCCCCGGCCTGAGTGCCGAAGCGCAGGCGCACCTGCAAGACAGTGCCGACACCTTGCAACAGGCACTGACCGCCAAGCTCACGCGCACGGGGGCGTGAGCGAATCAGAACCGTCCACCAAGGAGACATCATGAAGCCGAAAACCAACGAGGAATACGTACAGATCGACGCGCTGAGCTGGCAGGCGTTTCCCGAGGCGTTCTCGACCGGCGGCATCCGCTGGAAGCTGCTGCACGTGTCGCCCGAACAGGGCGCCTGGACGGCGATCTTCGACTGCCCGGCCGGCTCCTCCTTCGCGCCACACGTCCATGCCGGGCCCGGCGAATACCTGCTGACCAAGGGCCGCATGGATGTGCGCGGCGGCAAGGCCGCTGGCGGCGACACCGCCGTGGCTCCCGGCTACGGCTTCGAAGCCTCGGGCGCCCGCCACGACCAGACCCAGTTCCCGGTGGACAGCGAGTTCTACATGACCTTCCTCGGCCCGCTGACCTTCATCCACCCCGATGGCTCACCGATCGCGGTGGTCGGTTGGGCGGAGGCGCAGGGAGCCTGGGGCTGATCGCCACCGGCCCGGCACCCAACCCAGTTCCTGCCAGGCCTCACGCCAGCAGTCGGCCATCCACTGGTTGAACACGGGACAGGCGGTCGGGGTGTCCCGGCCGCCGGCTTCAGGGTAAAGGGTCATCTCGCCCAGCACGATGCCGCCAGCGGTGTCGTAGAGGTCCACCCTGACGAAGTCGAGGCCCGCGGCCAGCGTTTCAGCGGTCCGCTTGAGGTCTTCCCAGGTTGACGGGACGGGACGCTCGACCAGGATCTGCTGGCCCCGGGTCAGGACCCAGGGACGTCCATCGGCGTACCAGGCGGCAGCCTGACCGCGCTGACGGAGGGTTGGGGAACCGAGGTTGGCGGCCCTGACTTTTCCGGCAAACACGTAGAAGCGGTAGTCCTGAAGCTCATCGGCAGTCCGGTCGACCAGAGACTCCTCCACGAAGACCCGCCGCGGGATGGGCTTGTAGGCCCACTCTCTCAGGGAATAGTGCCGCCGAAGCCAGCTCTCCACCAGGGACTGGGCGCTGGAACGGGTCAACACCCGCCGCTGCGCTTCGGGAACCTTGCCGTCCTGAAAAAAGGTGATCACCCCGTCGTGGTACCTCAGGTTCCAGCCCGAGCCGTGATTGGCCTTGAGATAGCACGAAGGCGGCAGGTCGTCCCATGGAATGGGCTGACCCTGCCGCCCCTCCCAGACCACCGGTGCCGTCGCGACCCCGTGGGTCCGCGCCCAGTCTTTCACCCTTCGCTTGTCAGCCAACACAGGAAGCAGGGGATTGCGGTCCCGGTCCATCCGCAGTCGAACCAGATCGGCAAAGGGGGCCGTCAATGGGTCGATGGTCCGGTCGGCCCAACGAGCCCTGATCAGGGTGCGCAAGCGCCGCAGACTCGCCTTCACTTCAGCGTGGATCGCAAACGACCTTCGTGGCGAGTGGCGCCACTGAGCTTCAGAACGACGGCGACGGCGTGCCCGCGGTGCAAACACCCTGGCGGGTTCGCACGTTGGTGATCATGGGTGGCTCGGTGGCCCCTTCCGGCAGCGGGTCGGTGCTGAAGTACTTGCGCGTCGAGATCGAGAAGTACTTGCCGTTGCTGCGGTTGATCACCACGCCGGTGGCATTGGCGCCGGTGCCGTTGGTCTTCGGGCCGGGCGCGTCCTGGTTGTCCGGATTGAAGTCGGTCGCGGCACCGAAGTTGATTTCCTTGTCGTCGATGCTGATCGACGTCAGTTTGCCGGTGCGGGCATTGGCGATGCCCTTCTTCACGAGGTCGATCGTGTACTCGATCCGGAAGTCGCCCTTGCGCGGGGGGTCCAGTTCGGTGCCGTAGATGATCTCGACGGTTTCCACGCCGCTGCAGATCAGGTGCAGTGCTGGCAAGGGCGTGGCGGCCTGGACTGTGGCGCTCAGCGAAAGCGCCAGCAGCGCGCCACACGCGAGGCGCGGAATCGATGTCGCGAATGCCTTCATGCCCTGGTCTCCTTGGTGCGGGGCGGGTCAGCCGAAATGGCAGATGTAGTGCAGCGCTTCGGTCACTTCGATCTCGAACGACGACTGGCCGGGCACGTCGAACGACTGGCCACCGGCGTAGCCGACCCACGCGTCGCTGCCTGCCAGTTTCACCCGGCACTGGCCGGCGACCAGCTCCATCACCTCAGGCGCGCCGGTGTTGAAGGTCAGCTGCGACGGCAGTATCACGCCAACGCTCTTCTTCGTGCCATCGGGCAACGTGATGCTGTGCGAGACGCACTTGCCATCGAAGTACACATTGGCGCGCGTGGCGATGGAGGCAGTGATCTGGTCGGTCATGGCGAGGGCGTCGAGAGGTGAGTGATGGATTTGAAGCGATGAAGGCGGGCCGAGCGCAACTCAGGTGCCGCCGTCGTTCTTCAGGCCGGGCAATGCAGCACCGCTGCCTTGCGACAGCAAACCCGCCTGTGTGTAGATGCCCAGCTTGCTGCGGGTGTCGGTGATGTCGAGGTTGCGCATGGTCAGTTGGCCGATGCGATCAGCTGGCGAGAACGGCGCGTTCTCGACCTTCTCCATGCTCAGCCGTTCGGGCGCGTAAGTCAGGTTCGCGGACACGGTGTTCAGGATCGAGTAGTCGTTGCCGCGGCGCAGCTCGATCGTCACCTCGCCGGTGACGGCGCGCGCCACCCAGCGCTGCGCGGCCTCACGCAGCATGATGGCCTGCGGGTCGAACCAGCGGCCCTGGTAGAGCAGCCGACCGAGCTTGCGGCCGTTGTCTCGGTACTGCTCGATCGTGTCCTCGTTGTGGATGCCGGTGACCAGCCGCTCGTAGGCGATGAACAGCAGTGCCAGGCCCGGTGCCTCGTAGATGCCGCGGCTTTTCGCTTCGATGATGCGGTTCTCGATCTGGTCGCTCATGCCCAGGCCGTGGCGCCCGCCGATCCGATTCGCTTCCAGCATCAAGGCCACCGGATCGGCGAACTCCACACCGTTCAGCGCCACCGGCTGGCCTTGTGCAAAGCGCACGCTGACGGTCTCGCGTTTGACTTCCACCTCGTCGCGCCAGAAGGCCACGCCCATGATCGGGTTGACGATGGTGATGCCGCTGTCCAGGCTCTCCAGGTCTTTCGCCTCGTGCGTGGCGCCGAGCAGGTTGGAATCGGTCGAGTAGGCCTTCTCGGCGCTCATCTTGTAGCCGAAACCGGCCTTCGTCATGAAGGCCGACATCTCGCTGCGGCCCCCCAACTCGTCGATGAAGGTCTGGTCCAGCCAGGGCTTGTAGATCTTCAGCGCCGGGTTCGTCAGCAGGCCGTAGCGGTAGAAGCGCTCGATGTCATTGCCCTTGAAGGTGCTGCCGTCGCCCCAGATGTTGACGTCGTCTTCCTTCATCGCCGCGACCAGCATCGTGCCGGTGACCGCACGGCCGATCGGCGTGGTGTTGAAGTAGGTGATGCCGGCGGTGCTGATGTGGAAGGCGCCGGCCTGCAGCGCGGCGATGCCTTCGGCGACCAGCTGCGTCCGGCAGTCGATCAGCCTCGCGTTCTCGGCGCCGTAGAGCAAGGCCTTGCGCGGGATCTCGTCGTAATCGGGCTCGTCAGGCTGGCCCAGGTTGGCGGTGTAGGCGTAGGGGCGGGCGCCCTTGAGCTTCATCCAGTGCAGGGCGGCGCTGGTGTCCAGGCCGCCGGAAAACGCGATACCGACCTTCTGGCCGAGGGGAAGTTGCTGCAGGATGGTGGACATGGTCTGAAGAGCGGTGAGTGATGCGGCTGCGCGAAATGGGCGGTGGACGGGTGCCGCCCCGATGGCCAGTCGGTATTCTCGCCGCTGTCACCCGGACTCGGCAGAGCGCAGGTGGCGCAGCGTCATCTGCAGCAAGCGGGCATCCGAGCTGGCGCGGTGGCGCCGCAGGTTCAGTTCGTGCGCAACCTGGTCCTTGACCTGATGCCAGCGGGCGGCGTCGCTGTCGGTCAGCAGGGCGCGCAGGTTCTCGATGTGGAACGCTGGTGACAGGTCGGCGACATCGAACAGCGTGCCGATCCAGCTGTAGTCGTTGGCCCAGCCGTCGGTGTACACGGTCTGCCCGCGCAGCACCTGGTTCAGGTGACGTGCGATCTCGAGTGCCGGCCGACCGTGCAACAGCACGGTGTCGCGCGAGATGCCATGCAACTGTTGAGCCTCCGCGTCCCAGTGCGTCCAGGCCGCTTCCGGGCGCACCAGCGTGCAGTAACCGCCGCCGTCGGGCAGCACATAGCCGATCTCGATCGGGTAGCTGTCGCGGCCGAAGCCTGAGGCCTCGATGTCGAGCACTGTCGGCAGCGCGACGTCGGTGGAAGATGCGGTGCGGGCATTGAACATGAACGAAGGCTAAGCACGGATCGTGACAGGTGCGTCAGTCTGCCTTACCCAGTTGGCGCCACAGGTAGGCAAATTCCAGGGCCTGCAGGTGTGAGCGCTGGGAGTTGTCGGCCGCGCCGCCGTGACCGCCCTCGATGTTCTCGTAGTAGAGCAGCGCATGGCCCATCTCGCGCATGCGTGCAGCCATCTTGCGGGCATGCGCCGGGTGGACTCGGTCGTCGCGGGTCGAGGTGGTGAACAGCACCTCGGGATAGGTCTTGTCGGCGCTGAGGTTCTGATACGGGCTGTAGCGCGCGATGTGCGCCCAGTCTTCCGGCACATCGGGGTTGCCGAACTCTGCCATCCACGAGGCGCCGGCCAGCAGGGTGTGATAACGCCGCATGTCGAGCAGCGGCACCTGACAGACCACGGCGTTGAACAGCTCGGGTCGCTGGGTGAAGGCGGCACCCACCAGCAGACCGCCATTGCTGCCGCCCATGATGCCGAGGTGCTGGGGGCTGGTGACACCGCCGGCGATCAGATCTTCGGCCACCGCGATGAAGTCGTCATAGCTGCGCTGCTTGTGCTCGCGGATGGCGGCCTGATGCCAGGCCGGTCCGAACTCGCCACCGCCACGGATGTTGGCCACCACCAGCACCCCACCGCGTTCGAACCAGGCGAGGCCATGGCCCGCCGGGTACCACGGGTTCAGCGCGATTTCAAAGCCGCCGTAGCCATACAGCAGCGTCGGATTGCGCCCGTCGGCCTTGGCGCCTCGTGGCCAGACAAGAAAGTAGGGCACGCGTGTGCCATCGGCCGATGTGGCAAAACGCTGCTCCGTGCGCAGTCCGGTGGCGTCGAACAGGGCAGGGCGTGCTTTCAGCAGTTCGAGCGCGGGCGGGTCGGCGGCCATTCCCGAATCGGCTTTGGTCCGGCCGAAGAAGAGTGAGTCCGGCGTCAGGAAATCGGTGTAGCCGAGCAGGTAGCTCTCGGCCAAGGGGTCGTCCTGGCGCATCGGGTCGTGCAGGCTGCGCACGCTCAACGTGCCCGGGCAGGGCGCGTCGATTGACTGCGGCTCGAAACCGCCCGGCGTGCGTCGCCACAACTCAAGGCGGCTGGCGACGTTGTCGAGCAGGTTGACGATCAGGTGCTCACGCGTCGGTGAATATCCCGCCAGCGAACAGGTGGCCGTGGGTGTGAACAGCAGCGTGAAGCGCCGCTCCCCGGCCAGGTAAGCGAGCGCATCGGTGGCCAGCAGCGAGCCGCTGGCATGGGTCGAGCCTGCCACCGTCCAGTCGCTGCGCAGCTCGATCAGCAGGGTGTCGGCCACACTGCCCGCGTGGTTCCAGAAACTGAACGACGCGTCGCTGGGCAGGTCGACGCTCACCAGCGCCTCGCCTTGCAGCAGGAAATGCTGCTGGTGATAGAAATCGAGCGAGCGACTGAAGAACGTGCGCTCGTGGCCCGGTGTCAGATCGACCGACACGCTGACCGACACATCGGTGACTTCGCCCTCGAACACCGTCATGGCCGAGGCCAGCGGGGTGCCGCGCGACCAGCGCTGGACGAGGCGCGGGTAACCGGAAGCCGTCAGGCTGCCTGGGCCGACATCGGTGCCGACATACAGCGTGTTCTCATCGATCCACGTGACCGAAGACTTGGCTTCGGGCAGCGCAAAGCCGTCTGCGATGAACTTCTTCGTGGTGGTGTCGAATTCGCGCACCACTGTCGCATCGGCGCCGCCGCGCGACAGTGAAACCAGGCAGCGATGCGGCGCGGTGTCGAGCGCATCGGTACCGGCCCAGACCCAGTTCTCACCTTCGGCCGAGGCCAGTGCGTCGATGTCGAGCACGGTCTCCCAGCTCGGATTGGGCTGTCGGTATTCGTCGAGTGTGGTGCGGCGCCACAAGCCGCGCGGGTGGGTGTCATCGCGCCACAGGTTGTAGAAGTGATCTCCACGCCGCGTGATCTGCGGGATGCGCTCCTTCGAGTTCAGCACTGCCAGCAACTGCTCGCGGATGGGTGCGTACTCGGGCCGCGCGGCCAGCAGCCCCTCGCTCTCGGCATTGCGTTCGCGCACCCAGGCGAGCGCCTGCTCGCCTTGAACGTCTTCCAGCCAGCGGTACGGATCCTCGTCAGTTGGGCTCATGCGCGCAGGTCCTGGGTGTCTGCATGCCGTTGCATGTAGACCCGCACATAGGAGCACAGCGGATTGACCTTGAGGCCGTGTTCGCGAGCATGGGCCAGGGCGAAACGCACCAGCGCCGCCGCGATGCCGCGGCCTTCGAGTGCAGGCGGCACCTCGGTGTGGTCGACGTGCATCACCTTGCCGATCAAACGGTAGTCGATGACGCAGCGCAGTCCGTCCGCCTGGCACTCGAAGCAGGAGCCTACCGGGTCATGCCGGATGTCGAGGTCGGTGGCGCGAACGTGTGGGCGGGGTGCTATCATCCAGCCCATTCTGGCCCCGATCGGTGGCTCAGGGATTCAACCGAATCGGCCGCACCTCGACGGAGCGCTCGCCTTCACCGATCCACACCACGCCGTCCTGCACCGTCACTTGCAGCTGCATGCTGCGCTGAGCCAGTGCAGCAAGCGCCTGGCTCTGCTCGGCCTCGATTTGCCACACCGCCACATTGCGGGCGCGGGTGATGCGCGTCTCCAGCCCTTTCCACCACACCGGCGTGCTGTGGCTGAAGCTGATCACCGTGACCCGTTCGGCGCGCGGAGCAGACTTCATGATGCGCCGCTCATCGGGCTGGCCGACATCGATCCAGTGCACGATCTGGCCGGTCAGGTCCTTGTGCCACAGGTCGGGCTCGTCGGTGTCCCACAGGCTCTTGGCCAATTCCAGCGTGCCATTGCGCGGGTCGGCGGGCACGTTCAGCGCATACGCCAGCACGCGGATCATCATCCGCTCGTCGGTTTCTGATGGATGGCGTGCGATGGTGAGCGCATGCTCGCCATACACATTGCGGTCCATGTCACTCAACTGCAGGCTGGCTTTGTGGATGGTGGCCTTCAGTGCCATGGATGTGTGTCCTGTGGGGCGCGAAGAAACTCAGCGCAGCCAACGATTGTCGGCCACGCATGACAATCGCGGGCTGACGAACCTTCGCAGCGCACAGAGCACGACACCATGAGCATGAAGAAGACCGACCTGGTCAAGCACCTGGCCAAGAAGATCGATGGGCAGATGAAGGTGGCTGCGGTACCCGGCCGCTTCGGACAGGCCGCGGGCGCGGTCGTCGACAAGCGCGAGCAGCGCAGACTGGATGCGCAGGCCGGTCTGCTGCCGTTTGCCTGCAAGCTGCCGGCTGAGCTGGTGAGACAACTCCACGATCGCGCGGTCAGCCATGAGGGGGGCCTCAACGCGCTGATCGCCCAGTTGCTTGGGCAGTCCCTGCAGAACGACGCGAAGAAGTAATTCGGCGCGGGCATAAAAAAACGCGGCCGAAGCCGCGTTTCGAAAGCTGATTTCGCGGCGCTTTTACAGCACGCGAATGTTGGCAGCTTGCAGACCCTTCTGGCCTTGCTTGACTTCAAATTCGACCTTCTGGTTTTCGACCAGGGTCTTGAAGCCGCTGCCGGTGATGTCACGGAAGTGGGCGAAGAGGTCAGCGCCACCCGCGTCTTGAGCGATGAAGCCGTAGCCCTTGCTCTCGTTGAACCACTTCACGGTACCTGTTTGCGTCGTCATGGACGGTTTCCTATCAAATAACAAAATGATGCGACTGCACATGCAACCGCATGCAGAGACACTCAAGATCAACTGGGGATTTCTTGCGATCCCGCTTCAGAACAGAGGCGGGTAGATGATCACTAGCAACCACGGTCTTGCGTATACCTGTCAACCTAATGTACCCCATCGCGGGGTGGGCGCATGCGTGTTTTTTGCGGGTTGGCGCCAATGACACAGAATCGCGCTCCCTTGATCACCATCATCCGAGCGGCCGGAGGGCGGCTCGAAACTGTCGAACGATGCACCTGATTGATTTCGAATTGCGCGGTGAGCACATCACGCTCGATGCCTTGCTCAAGGCCACAGGTGTGTCGCCGAGTGGCGGTGCAGCGAAGGCCCTGGTGGCTGCGGGCGGCGTTCAGGTGGACGGGCGCGACGAGCTTCGCAAGACCTGCAAGATCAGGGCAGGGCAGGTGGTCGCCGTGGCGGGCAGCCGCATCAAGGTGATCGCAGCCCCCACCGCAGCGGCTTCCCCGCTGACGCCATCGTGATGACGCCTGCACCGCCGTCGATCGCTGCGGCGGCCTTGCCGCAGGCCTTGATCGACCATGGCCACGCGGTGCTGGCACCGGAGGCCTTGCGCACGCTGATCGACATCGACGCCGCCCCGCTGATGGCGCTGGTACCGAGCTGGTCCGACCTGCCACCTGACGCCTTCCTGCGTGACGGCGGCCGCTACCGGCGGCGCCGGCACTCGTGCTTCATCGTCGACGGCACCCGGGTGCAGCAGGTGCCTCACCGGCCGCATTGGCAGCCGCTCGAATACAACGCGCTGCACGGCGGGCTCGAACGGATGTTCGACCCGATGAAGACGGACATCACCGCGCAGTCGGCGTGGGCGGCACTGCTGGGTGGCTTGTCCGCGGTGTGCTCGCAGATCAAGGGCGCGCAGCCCTGGTTCGTCGAAGCGCACCAGTTCCGCATCGACACCACCGACGGCATCGGCCGGCCCACACCGGAGGGCGCGCACCGCGATGGGGTTGATTTCGTCGTCGTCGCGCTGGTCGATCGCCGAGGCGTGAAAGGCGGCGAAACGCGCGTCTTCGACGCCGACGGGCCGACCGGCATCCGCTTCACGATGAGCGAGCCGTGGACGCTGCTGATGCTCGACGACGCGCGGGTCATCCACGAGACCACGCCGATCCAGCCTCTGGAACCTGGCCGGCTGGACGGCCACCGCGACACGCTGGTGCTGACTTTCCGACAGGGCGGATTTCAGGGGCCGGGCAGCGCTTGATGCCGCTGCTGCGGGATCAGACCAGCCGGATGTCAGCCACCGCGTTGCTGCCGAAATCGTCGCGCGCCAGGTAGGCGAGGACGCGGCGGGCCGTCTCTTCGGCACTCACCAGCTGGCCTTGTGCATGCAGTTGCTCGAAGTGCGCCTTGTCGGGGAAGCCCGCGCTGGCAACGGCGCGCAGTTGCGCCTGCATGTCGGTATCGATGACGCCCGGCGCCAGCGAGACGATGCGCGCTGCGCGGCTTTTGTCGCCTGCGGTCTTGGCGCGGTGCGCTTCGTCGAGCGCCACCACCCGCGAGTAGTGGTCCATGCCGGCCTTGGCTGTTCCGTAGATCGCGCTGCCCGCCATCGCCCGGCGGCCCAGGCCGGACGAGATGTTCAGCACACGACGATCGGCACGCCAGCCACCGGTTGCGCGAAGGAACGCGGCCGTCAGCAGGATGGTCGATTCCAAGCCCACGCGCAGCGCACTGGCCAGCTCGACGGAGGTGCTGCCGTCTGACGGGCCGACGGTCGCGATCGCGCCGGCGTTGTTGATCAGTACCGCTTTGTCGAAGCGGTGCGCATCGAATTGGCGCAGCCATGCCTCGACCTCGTCGGCCACGGTGATGCTGTCGGCCAGATCGCGCGGCCATTCCTCGAGCTGTGCCTGCGAGGCTGCGGCCCGTGTGGCCAGCGTCGGATGACGTCCGCGCGACAGGCAAAGCATCACCGTGCCGGCATTCAGTAACTGCTCAGCCATCGCGGCGCCCAGGCCGCGCGAGGCGCCGGTGAGGATGACGAGGCTTTGGGACATGGACTGGCTCCGATACGGCTACAGCCGCTCATTCTGGCGCGGCCGACAACTTCAGAACGCAGGCCTGCTCGTCAACGCCAGGGCCTGAGATGTCAGTGGATGCCGCAACTCCAGCCGCGTGGCGTGCAGCATCAGCCGTGTGACGGTGGGGATCTCGGCCGGTGCATACAAGGCATCGCCAACGATCGGGTGCCCGATCGCCAGCAGGTGCACCCGCAGCTGGTGCGTGCGCCCGGTCAGCGGCTGCAGTGCGAGCCGTGTGGCGCGTGCGGCGGTGTCGCGGTGCAGCACGCGGTAGCGCGTCAGCGATGGCTTGCCCTGCAGCCGATCGACCTTCTGCCGTGGGCGTTGTGGCCAGTCGGCGAGCAGCGGCAGGTCGATCTCACCAAGGTCTTGCTCGACGAGGCCATGTACCACCGCCTCGTAGTGCTTGTGCACCTCTCGGCTCTCGAACATGACGCTGATCGCACGCTGCATCGTGGCGCCACGGGCGAACAGCAGCAGGCCCGAAGTCGCCATGTCGAGCCGGTGCACGGTCTGCGCCTCGGGAAACTGCGCCTGTATCCGCGACACGGCGCAATCGGCCTTGTCAGCGCCACGACCCGGCACCGACAGCAGGCCCGCGGGCTTGTCGACGGCGACCAGCGCATCGTCGGCATGGACGATCACCAGTGGCGGCAATGGAGGGAGACTCGGGCGGGCAGACACCCGGTCATCATGCATCGGCTACGCTTGACGGGATGTTCTCAGCCTTCGAAAAACTGCTCGACCCGTATCCCGACGGGCAACCCGCCCCGCCGCCGCGCGGACTCTTTCCCTTCGTCTGGTCCTGCATCGCAGGGGCGCGCGGTCTGGTGCTGGGCATGATCCTGCTGACAGCATCGATCGGCGTGTTCGAGGCCTACCTGTTCAGCATGCTGGGCGATGTGGTCGACTGGCTGGCGCGCGTGGAACCGTCGCAGTTGTGGACACAGGAGCGAGGCCAGCTGCTGCTGCTCGCGGCCATCCTGATGGGCAGCCCGCTGCTGATTGCGCTGCAGACGCTGATCAAGCACCAGGCGCTTGCGGCCAACCTGCCGATGCGGCTTCGCTGGAATTTCCATCGGCTCATGCTCGGCCAGAGCATGCAGTTCTACCAGGACGAATTCGCAGGCCGCGTGGCCACCAAGTTGATGCAGACCGCGCTCGCCACCCGCGATGTGGTGATGATCATCTGCGACATCATGGTCTTCGTGGTGATCTATTTCGTCACCATCATCGCGCTGGTCGGCCGCTTCGATGCCTGGCTGCTGCTGCCCTTCGTCGGCTGGCTCACGCTGTATGCGCTGGCGATCTGGTACTTCGTGCCGCGTCTGGGCAAGGTCTCGAAGCTGCAGGCCGATGCGCGCTCGCTGATGACCGGGCGCATCACCGACGCGTACACCAACATCGCCACCGTCAAGCTGTTCTCGCACGCCGGGCGTGAGTCGGGCTATGTGCGCTCGGCGATGCAGGAATTCATCGTCACGGTGCATCGGCAGATGCGTCTGGTCAGCGGCTTCGAGGTGGTGAACCACCTGCTCAGCATGTTGCTGATCGCCAGCACAGCGGGTGCCACGTTATGGCTGTGGACGCGCGGCGAACTGGGTGTGGGCGCGGTTGCCGCGGCGATCGCGATGGCCTTGCGCCTGAACGGCATCTCGCACTGGGTGATGTGGGAAATGGCCTCCCTGTTCGAGCACATCGGCACCGTGCAGGACGGCATGAACACGCTGTCGCGCCCACAACATGTCACCGACCGGGCCGAGGCGGTGCCTTTGCAGGTCTCGCGCGGCGACATCCGCTTCGACAACGTCCGCTTCGCCTACGGTGGTGAGACGCCGGTGATCGACGGCCTGTCGCTGCACATCCGCCCGGGCGAGAAGATCGGCCTGGTGGGTCGCTCTGGCGCGGGCAAGAGCACCATCGTCAACCTGCTGCTGCGCTTCTACGACGTGGAGTCGGGCCGGGTACTGATCGATGGCCAGGACGTCTCTGCAGTGACGCAAGACAGCCTGCGCGCGCAGGTGGGCATGGTCACGCAGGACACCTCGCTGCTGCACCGCTCGGTGCGCGACAACATCCTGTACGGCCGCCCCGAGGCTGGCGATCCCCAGATGATCTCCGCTGCACTGCGCGCCGAGGCGCACGATTTCATCGTCTCGCTGGCCGATCCGACGGGCCGCACCGGTTACGACGCTCACGTGGGCGAACGAGGTGTGAAGCTCAGCGGTGGCCAGCGCCAGCGCATCGCCATCGCCCGCGTGATGTTGAAAGACGCGCCGATCCTGTTGCTCGACGAAGCCACCAGCGCGCTCGACAGCGAGGTCGAGGCTGCCATCCAGGCCAGCCTGTACCGCTTGATGGAAGGCAAGACGGTGGTGGCCATCGCACACCGTCTGTCGACGATTGCCGCCATGGACCGACTGATCGTGCTGGAGCACGGCCGCATCGTCGAGGAGGGCGATCACCAGAGTCTGCTGGCTCAAGGCGGGCTGTATGCGCGGCTCTGGGCGCATCAGAGTGGGGGATTTCTGGGGCTGGATGCAGACGGCGCTGCGAATGAGGCCGTGCCACTTCGCGCTTGACGTGGTCGAGGAGCTGAAACCAGAATGGTGACTTTTGGAGGCGCGCCATGTCCACGACCCTCACCTTGAAGAGCATTCCCGACGAGGTTTACCAGCGACTGAAGGTGTCTGCCGAAGCCCATCGGCGCAGTCTGAACAGTGAGGCGATCGTCTGCCTGGAGTCGGTGCTTCTGCCCGACAGGGTGAGCCCGGCCGAGCGCCTCGCGCGCGCTCAGGCCTTGCGGGCCAGTCTGCCGCAGGCCAAGTTCCGCGCGAAAACCATGGATGCGCTGAAGCGCGAGAGCCGACCGTGATCGTGGTCGACACGAACATCGTGGCCTACCTGCTGCTGCCGTGCGAGTACAGCGCTCACGCCGACGCACTGTTCAAGCGCGATCCCGACTGGGCGGCGCCGATCCTGTGGCGCAGCGAATTCCGCAACCTGCTGGCCGGCTACCTGCGCCGCAAGGCGCTGACCTTTGATCAGATGCTGCAGGTGCAAGCCGAGGCCGAGGCCTTGCTGGCAGGTCACGAACACGAAGTGGATTCACGTCGCGTTTGCGAACTCGTCCGCGACAGCGATTGCTCCGCCTACGACTGCGAGTTCGTGGCGCTGGCCGCGCGACTCGGGGTCAAGGTCGTCACGATGGACGCGAAGATGCTGAAGGCGTTCCCGAAACACACCAAGGCGCTTGCCGCAGCGTGACCATGGGTGGTGATCACTCGTACTTGATGTACCTGTACTGAGCCTCGTCCGGCGTGCCCTCCAGCGCCGAACCGGCCTGCTTGGCCGGTTGCCACATCACCAGATCCTCGATCTTCAGCGCCAGTTCGAAGTCCTTGTTGGTGATGCCCTTGGCGCTGTGGTTCATCAGCTTGACGATGACCGACGGGTACGAGACCTCGAGGTCGGGGTGGTGCCAGGCGGCTTCGGCCAGGTGACCGATCGCGTTGACGACCATCAGCGTGCCTTTCCAGCCGCTGGTCTTGTACTGGCGGCGCAGGTGGCCGTCTTGATGCGTCCAGGTCGGCAGATCCTGCTGCAGCCGGGCCGCAATCTCGCTGTCGGTGTACACCTCGTCGGGGGTTTTCTGGGTCCAGGCGCACATCGCGGGCTCCTTGGTGGTTGTGCTCGCGGCATGTTCGCACGACCTCACATGCCTGCGCCAATGGCAGCCTTTTCCAGGGGGCGCTCCCGGCTACGATCACCGCCAACCCCGCTGCCTCGAAAGAGTTTCTGATGGCCTCCAGCCTGCTCGCCCTGATCGACGACATCGCAACAGTACTCGACGATGTCGCGCTGCTGACCAAGGTCGCGGCGAAGAAGACCGCCGGCGTGCTGGGCGACGACCTGGCGCTCAACGCGCAGCAGGTGTCAGGGGTCAAGGCCGATCGCGAACTGCCGGTGGTCTGGGCGGTGGCCAAGGGCTCGGCGATGAACAAGGCGATCCTGGTGCCGGCGGCACTCGCGATCGGCGCCTTCGCGCCCTGGGCCGTGACGCCGCTGCTGATGATCGGTGGCCTTTTCCTCTGCTACGAAGGCTTCGAGAAGCTGGCGCACAAGTTCCTGCACGGCGCGTCGGAAGACGCAGCCCACCACGAGCAGATGCTGCAGGCGCTGGCCGATCCGGCGGTGGACCTGGTCGCGTTCGAGAAAGACAAGATCAAGGGCGCGGTGCGCACCGACTTCATCCTGTCGGCGGAAATCATCGCCATCACGCTGGGCACCGTGCAGGATTCTCCTTTTGTCACCCAGGTGAGCGTGCTGGTCGGCATCGCAGTCGCGATGACGATCGGCGTCTACGGCCTGGTGGCTGGCATCGTCAAGCTCGATGACCTGGGGCTGTGGCTCACGAAACGCCCGGGCCACGGCGCGGGCGTGGCGCTGCAACACCGCATCGGCATGGCCATCCTGAAAGCCGCGCCGTACCTGATGCGCACGCTCACCGTGGTTGGCACCGCGGCGATGTTTCTGGTCGGTGGTGGCATCCTGACGCACGGCCTCGCCGCGGTGCACCACGCGATCGAGGCTGTCGCAGCGTCGGCCACCGACACGCTGGGAAGCTGGGTCGGTGCGGTGGTACCTACCCTGCTCGACGGGCTGTTCGGCGTGGCCGCTGGCGCGCTGGTGGTGCTCGGCGTCACCGTGGCTCGCAAGCTGCTGGCCAAGCCCGCGCTGGCCGGATGAGACACCGGTTCAGCACGGCGCGCTGTCGCCTGACGATTCGCCGGTCAGTACAGCGAGATCGAGATCAGCTCCACCTCAAAGGTCAGCGTCGCGTTCGGTGGGATCACGTTGTCGACGCCGCGTGCGCCGTAAGCGATCTGCGACGGGCAGGTCAGACGCGCCTTGCCGCCCACCTTCATCCGCTGCAGGCCTTCTGTCCAGCAGCGGATCACGCGGTTGAGCGGGAAAGTCGCCGGCTGGCCGCGGCTGTACGAGCTGTCGAACTCCTTGCCATCGGCCAGCGTGCCGCGGTAATGCACCGTCACGCCGTCGATGGCGCGCGGGCTGGCGCCGGCACCTTCGACCACCACGTGGTAGACGAGGCCACTGGCGGTGGTGACATCGCCCGATTCCTTCGGCGCCGCTGGCGCCACACCGGATTGCGCCCAGGCGGCGCTCAGGCAGGAAAGCGCCAGCAGGCCGGCAAAAATTCTGATTTTCAAGACAGGTCTCCTGTGGTGAGGGGCGACGTCGATCGCGTCGCGGCCGCCATCATCGCCGCAATCGCAGTGGCCCGGAGTCCGCAACACCCATGACGCTGCTGCTCGCGCCCATGGAGGGCCTGCTCGACCACACGCTGCGCGACATCCTGACGCGCGTCGGCGGTGTCGACCGCTGCGTGTCGGAGTTCATCCGTGTTTCCGGCACCCTGCTGCCCGAGCGCACCTTCTTGCGCGTGGTGCCAGAACTGCGCCAGGGCGGCCGCACCCGCGCCGGCGTGCCGGTGCGCGCGCAGCTGCTGGGCTCCGACCCGAACTGCCTGGCCGAGAACGCCGCGCGGCTGGCGTCTCTCGGGCCGGATGGCATCGACCTGAACTTCGGCTGCCCGGCAAAGATCGTGAACCGGCACGGGGGTGGGGCCGCACTGCTGGACGACCCGGAACTGATCTCCCGCATCGTCAGCGCCGTGCGCCGTGCGGTTCCAGCGGCGATGCCGGTCACGGCAAAGATGCGCCTTGGCCACCTCGACGACCGCCGCGCAGTTGAATGTGCACAGGCGATCGCCAGCGCCGGCGCCGACGAGCTGGTGGTGCACGCGCGCACCAAGGCCGATGGCTACCGGCCGCCCGCCTACTGGGAGCGCATTGCCGACATCCGCGCGTCGGTTCATCTGCCCATGGTGGCCAATGGCGAAATCTGGACGGTGGCCGACGCGCTGCGCTGCCGCGAAGTCTCGGGCTGCCACGCGCTGATGCTGGGTCGAGGCATGGTCGCCAACCCGGGGCTGGCACTGGCCATCGTGGCGGCCACGCGGTGCCCTTCCTCACTGCCGCGCGGAGAGCAGCCCGCCTTCACCTGGGTCGATTTGCGCCCACTCGTTGCCGATTTCTGGACACTGGTTCTGGCGCGGGCCGACATTGCCGATCGCCACCGTGCCGGGCGGCTCAAGCAGTGGCTGCATCAGCTGCGCCGCCACCATCCGGAGGCCGAAGCCGTCTACCAGGCGGTACGCACTGTCAACGATCCGGCACAGATCACGCGGCACCTGATGGTGGCCATGCCGCTCGCTGCCTGAGGCTCCCCCGAGCCGTCGTCCACACAAGCACCGCCAGAGGAACGGGCGAAAGTGCCCAAAACCGCACGGTCGGCTGGCGCAGAAGAAACGTCCTGATACGACTGTCTTACACCAGCCCAGGCACCAGCGCAACAATTGTCAGTTGTTACTTGTTGCTGTCATCCACCCGATGTCCATTCCCCGCCCGCCGGTCAAGACGCAGCTCGGAGTCGACGAGTTGCGCACCCGCACGCACGGCCTGAATCAGCGCCATCGGACCATGCTGTTCCTGGTGGATGGCTTGCGCCCGCTCAGCGAGGTGCTGGCGCTCGGGCTGCAAGCCGGTGCCCGAACGACGCACTTTGCCGATCTGGTGCACCTGGGCATGGTCGATGTGGCGCTCGACCCCGCTGCCTCTGCCCCCGCGTCACCGTCGGTGGAAGCCGGCGACAGCGGCGGCAACACGCTCTCGGGCGTGCTCGCGGTGGACCTGGAAGCCCCCGTCAGGGTGCCGAAGTTCACCACCGAAGACTCCTCGCGCAAGCCGCTGAAGCCCGTCGAGGGCAGCGAGGCCGTGGCCTACGCGCAGCGCCGCGCGCTGGTCAAGTCCGAGCAGGAAGATCTGCAGCAGGAGGTGCGCGAGCTGTTGATGGACACCTTGCGCATCGACGCGCCGCTGTTCGCCGCCGTCACGCTGGTGCGGGTGCGCCGCGCGCACACGACTCGCGAGCTGATCAACCTGGTGTGGGAGATCGAGCGCCACCTCGTCGCATCAAGGAAAAGCCAGAGCGAGATGAAGACGCTGTATCGCGCCCGCGAACTGCTGGGCATGGGCAACACACAGGTCAGCACCGACTCACCGACCGGCTTCGACGACAGCCGGTGAAGGCCAACGGTTGGCCCGCCGCATCTGGCTCCGGATGGAGCCCGTTCGCTTCGATGCAGACGCGACGGAGGGTCTGCCTGTCCTGGTGAAGTTCGCTTACCAGCGTGTCAAGTCGGAGTCGGCCGATTCGATCGCCACACCAACGCGCTGCGCCTTCGCCTTGTGTTTTGCCCTGGCGGCGGCCGAGGCCACCTCTTCAGCCCGGCTGAACACCCCGGGACGAACAGGCACCGCACCAATCGACAGCGTGGTGAAGTCGAAGAATCGCATCACGCCATGCCGGTCTTCGGCATCGATGCCGCCTCTTCGGAGCGCCTCCTCGTCAAACAAGGAAAGTGCCTTTTCATTGAACATCGACACGATGGCCTCACAGCGGTCCATCCAGTCATCGCTCTGGAACAGCACGACGAAATCGTCGCCGCCGACGTGCCCGATGAAGTCTCGACGCGGGTCGCAATGTGACGTCAGCGTTCGGGCCACCAGCCGGATCATCTCGTCGCCGCGCCAATAGCCGTAATGGTCGTTGTAGGGCTTGAAGTCGTTCAAGTCGCAGTAGCAGGCGACGAACTCGCCACCGGACGCCAGCAACCGATCAATGTGTTCGCTGATCGGAATGTTGCCCGGCAGGAAGGTGAGCGGGTTGGCGTGGCGCGCGGCTTCCAGGCGCACCTCGGTGACGACCCGAACCAGTTGTTCCCCTGTGCCCAGGCCGAAGTACCGGCCGCCCTCTGTGACGATGAAGCCCTCGTTGAGATACCGTTGGTCCGAAGACGTCAACACAGCAGTCAACGCCTCCAGGCCGGTGAACTTGTCCAGCACCAATGGGGTGGTGTTGGCAAACATCAGGCACGGCTTGCGGCCGTACACCTCCTTGAAATAGGGCTTCGCGTAGCGGTCGACGAAGGACTGGCGGTTCAGCAGGCCGATGGGCTTGCCGTCATCGACCAGCGCGATGGAACGCAAGGTGGGGTCATTGTTGAAGGCCCGCGCGATGTCTTCGTTGGTGGCGTCCGGCCCGAATGGCGGCACATGGACCGAGAGGCGCTGCACGGTGAAGTCGGACCCTGCGGCGCGCGTCAGCTCGGGCATGACGGCGATCTTCGAGCTGGTGAAGGACGCAGCAGCAGCGTTCAATACCGTCATGGCCGGCACAGGGCTGGGACGCCCCATGAAATAGCCTTGCCCCAAATCGATGCCGAGATCTCGCACGACCTGCAGCTCGGCCTCGGTCTCGATCCCTTCGGCGATCAGCGAGGTACCGAAGGTTTCAGCCAGGCGCATCAGTCCTTTGAGCGTCTGCACCTTGACCGCCTCGGTGTGCACGTTGTGGACAAAGTACTTGTCGATCTTGACGTACTCTGGAAGGAACTCTGCCCACAGGCGAAGGCTGGACCGGCCCTCACCAAAATCGTCGAGTGCGAAGCGCATCCCCACCGCTTTGAGTTCGGACCCGACCTGGATCAAGCGCGGCAAGTCAGTGACGGCCGCATGCTCGGTGATCTCGATGACCAATGCTGAAGGCGCGATGCCCAGATCCTGCAGCGTTTGCATCATCCCCGAGAGCGAGAACTCGTCCACCATCGCGACCAGGGTCTGCGCGCTGAGGTTGACGAACAACCTTTTGTCTTGCGACCGACTCGCCCATGAACGCAAGCCCTCGATGACGCAGGCGTGCTCCAGTCGGAGCGTCAGATCTTCAGACCTCGCCGCCTCGAACAAGGCATCCGGAAAGCGCAGCGGCGAGTCGAGAGGGCCGCGGATCAGGCTTTCGTGGCCCATGACCTTGCCGGTCTTCAACTCGACGATCGGCTGGTAGTGGGCCTGCAACGCACGTTGTGCCAGAACCTGCGCAACGGTCTGGACGTTGAGAGCCTCGCCGAGGCTTCGCCGAACGCCTTGAAGCGCTGCGGTTGAGAGGGAGAGATTGGAGTTACCCCTATTCCGCAGACGGTTACGTGCTGAGGTTCTCAGCCTTTTCGATGTGATCGGGCGCAGGGTTGTCCACCGGCGGCGTGGCGCCCGCCACGCAATCGCCGACGGTGGGCAACTCG
>Ga0214921_10001062_pt1 | contig 47844 bp, 45 predicted proteins | sample LL1505_MetaG_FD_177992 | JGI IMG/M metagenome (GOLD analysis project Ga0214921, IMG submission 177992) | Freshwater microbial communities from Lake Lanier, Atlanta, Georgia, United States - LL-1505 | ecosystem: Environmental > Aquatic > Freshwater > Lake | place: USA: Georgia | collected... | reverse complement strand
TACTTTATTTGAAAGTGAATTATTGGCAGAAAGTGGTAGACCTGAGCCACCATTTTCTTTACGATCTCTAGGCAATAACAGAGGCTGCCCATCTTCGCCAGAACTGCTACCATTACCAGATGATATGTATTCTGCTACCACTTTAACCACATCATTATAGGTGTCAGGTTTATCAGGGATAGCCATTTTATGAAGACCGCCAATCATGACATTGAATTTTAAATTATTTGGATCATTTATGTCTTCAGTATCAAAGACGATATCGTTGAGATCTGGAATAGCCATTTCCACAGAAGACATTTTTTCACTTAACATCACGCTTCGCCCAAGGCTTTTGTTTAAACCAAATTGAGAAACTATTTGTTTATTTGCAGATTTAACTAAATCTTTTATTTTACTTGGATCGATATTATCATTTCCAAGTCTTTCGATTCGTCTCATTGCCATTCTGTTAAATGGACTGCCAATACTATTGAAACTGGATCTTTTAGTGGTTGATGGTTGTGGCAGTATTATGATATTAAATTTTTCATCACCTGTCCAAGCTAATTCCTTATTTGTATCTAGTGCTAAAAATCTTGAAGTACCATCTGGCTTTGGAGTAGATTTTATACAGACCATATCAGTTTCGTATCTCACAAAATTGATGTCAAATTGGCCTTTACCATTGGTATTACCCACTGTGATTTCGTTTTGATCACATTTGCCATTTACATTTAGTTTGGAGATTTTGACATTGGCATTATAAATACCCATAAATGTACCAGTGATATTGACATTTTGTCTGTACTCCAACAAAGATAACAAACTTAAAGTTTCTATACCGTCGCTTACTTTGTTACAAGAGATGATAAAAAAAATAATAGTTAAAAATAATTTTTTCATTATGGAAGACACTCCCGCTTAATGTTTAAAGAAAGCCATAAAATATTTTATGGCTTTTGGTTAATTTACATTTCTTTTATAACGAAGGGTAAATCAAGGCTGTTTGAAAATTCTTGTCCCATTTCCAACATATCTTCGTCATCTTTTTTGTGAAACCAATTTATTGTGATTCTTTTTCCTTTTTTATGAAATTCATTGGAAGCATCTAAAATATCCATTAAAAGTTTAGATGATGTGGTGTTTAAATAATCAAATTTAAAAATTAAATTCATTTCGTTTTTAAATGATAAAACGTTATTTAACCATTCAAGAATAGGTTCATAAAATTTTATTGGATTTTCCGGGTATGATTCACCAGAAATCTCTAAATAGTTTTCTTCTTCGCACATTTTGACTTCTGGCGAATTAGAAGTTTTATATATTATTTGCATTTTTATGTGCCTCTTTTATTTTTTTACGAAAACGCTTAAAGTGAAAAAACAGCAATGATCATCAACGGAAGTAAAATAATATCTTAAAGGTTGAAAAACTTCTGATTTTCTAGCTATTTCTATTAATCCCAATCCAGCTCCTTTACTTTCTTTTTCTAGCGGTTCTCTTATTTTTTCTTGATAAAATTTTTTCAATTGATCTTTATCCATATCATTTATTTTATCACAAAAAAACTTTATTTTCTCTATATTATTTGTTGAAATCAAATTACCAGAATTTAGAATATAAAAATTTTCTTTTTCCTTCAATTCAATAATTCCAACGCCAACGTCATCATTAAAACAATTTTCTTGCTCTAGTGAATACTTAATTATGTTTTGCACCAATTCTATAAACACGCTAAAAACTTTTTTAACATTTTTTTCAGAACCTACTGAGAATCTAATTATTGAGCCTAACTCAATAACTATGTCTTCTGAAAAAGCTCCTTTAAAATTAAACAAAAGCCTATTGCTTTTTGTTTCTAAATATTTTTCATATAAATCATTATTTTCCATAAATAAACCTTTTTGCTTTAATTAAATAAAATTCCTATTACGCTGATATCGTCTCTTTGAGTTTGTTTTTCGCATGATGCTTTTATCTTTTTTTCAAATTCATTTTTTTGATCGTTTGCATTTTTTAAATAATTTTTTTTAATTAATTCTGAAACGCCATTAGAACCTATTTTTTGTTCATTTTCATCTATTTGATCTTGAATACCATCAGATGTCAAGTAAATTGACGCAATTGATCCATCCAATAAAATTTCGCTGTTAGTATATTTTTTTATACCATCTTTTTGTTTTCCACCTATTGGTAAAAAATTTCCTTTTACTTTAATTACTTCCCCATCTTTTTTTGCATAATAGAGAGGTCTATTTGCACCAGAAAAAATAATTTTATCTTTGTCTATTTTACAAAGACAAACTTCCATTCCATCTCTTGATTCATTTTCTTCTGTGTCTTGTTTGAGAGCTGTTCTTATTTTTATGTTTAAATTTTCCAATATCAAAGATGGATCAAAAATTCTCATCTCTCTTACAATTTGATTTAAAAATGTACTACCTATTATTGACATGAAAGCTCCAGGTACACCATGACCTGTACAATCAGCAACAGCTATAAAAGCAGAATCTTCATTTTCAGTAAACCATAAAAAATCTCCAGAAACTATATCTTTAGGAAAAAAGCTTATAAAGAAATTAGGCAAAGTTTTTGGAAAATTATTTTCATTAGACAAGATAGCACTTTGAATAGTTTTGGCATAATGAATACTGTTTAAAATATGTTCATTTTTTTGTTCCAATTTTTCATTCATGTGATTAAGTTCTGTGGTTCTTTCTTTTACTTTCTCTTCTAGATTTTCATACACAAAAGCATTATCAATAGAAATTGCTGCTTGAGAACAAAGAACATTAATGGTTTGTAGTCTTTCAATGGTGAAAGCACCAGCAACTAAATTATTTTCCAAATAAATAATGCCAATGGTTTCGTTTTGTTTTAAAATTGGCATACAAATAATAGATTTAATCTTATTATTTTTTATGTATTCATCATTACCAAAAGTTTCATCTTCAAAAGCTTCATATAAAATAACATCAGCCTGCACTCTTTCCACATAATTAATTAAAGAGATAGGTATTTTATTATAATCATTTATTGATATTTTTTTAAGAACATTTAAACTTGAATCAGATATATCATTCTCTGCTTCTATATATAGTTCATCATTTTGATCTTTCAGTAATAAAACACCTCTTTCTGCGCCAGCATTTTCTATTACTATGGAAATAATTTTTTCTAATAATTTTTCTATTTTAATTTCTTTTGAAATAGCAACAGAACTTTTAATAATAGATTGAAAATCTAAAGATAGTGTATCTTGTTTAACTGTGTCATCATATGAATGAGATGATATTTTTAATTCTTTTTCACTCTTTTGTTTTAGTTTAAAGAAATTAGCATATTTTTCTTTTAAAATTTTAATTTTATAAACAGCACCCCAAACTTCAAATTTTTGATATGCTGTTGATAAATAATATTGTGCTATTTTATAATTTTTTTTATCAAACCAAAATTTTCCAAGTAATTCATTTGCTAAAGCTTCAATCTGTATGAAATCATTTCTTCTGGTTTCAATAACTACTTTATCATATAATTTTATTGCTTTCCAATTTTTATTTTCAATTCTGGCAATTTCTGCTTGTACTAAAAGATATTTATGAGTAAAATTTTCAGAACAACTTTTTGCCCATATTTTCATTTGTTTTTGATTGTTTTTAATTTGAATTAAATATTTTTCTTTTTTTGTTTTATCAACTGTGTCGCATAAAGCACACAAAATTAAAGAATAATAAAAATTAAATTCTGTCACAGAATTGATACCTGCAAAAAATGGCAAAAGTGTTTCTGTTTCTTTTGCTAAAGCAAAAGCTTCTTCATATAATTCATAATAATATAATATTTGTATTTTAATTGTTTTATAAATTCCAATTGGGTATGGACTTTGATGTTCAGTACATATTTTTAAAAATTCTTCTTCATTAATCACATTATTATTAAATTCAGTAAAACTGAATGTTTTACCTAAAAGATTATGTATAATTATTGCCACGCCTTCTATGGCATCAATAGCCATATTATTTTTAGCTCTAATCGAAAACTGTAAATAAGTATTATATTCTTCAAATATAGTTTTAAGATTTTTTCCTTGATAAAATGAATTCACCACATAATGCAGTGCACAATAACTTCCATGTAAAAATTCACCAGAATCTAATGCGCTTTGAATACCTGCTTTATTAATAATGTCTGATTCTTTAATTGGTTTAACCCATGGATTAGCATAGTTTGCCAATATATTGGCAGCTTTTGCTTGACCAGCTAAATCTCCATATTTCTTACTGATTTGCATTGATAATAATCCATATTCATATGCTTCTTTATATTTATTTAAAGCTGTAATTAAATAAATAGTGTAACTAGAATATCCCCAAGATTCTGTAAGATTTCCATATTTTAAATAGAGATAAACTAATTTTAAACTAATAATAGATGCAAGATCTGGCACTGTGTTATATGCAGTAACATAGGTATTCATTAATAATTTTACTTTAATGATTTGTATCGGATCGTTCATTAATGGTAAATCTAAAAGAGATGATATACTTTTTCCAGATATATATTCATTAATTTTATTAATATCTTCATTGATATGACTTTGAAAATCAGATTCTGGTAATATTACTTCTAATGGAACTAATGCTTTACGAATGGTTTCTGTTGCTAAATTAAATTGACCAGTTGCAGAGTACTGTATCATTAATAAATTATAAGCTTCTGATTTATCTAAAAGATTTCTAGCATGAGAAAGAATATTCTTAACAGTCATTTCTGAATTTTCAAAATCTCCGTTTAAATATTGAACCTCAGCTAATTCTTTCATGATTTCCAAAATTAAATTATAATTATCTTCCCATGCTTTATTTTCACCAATCCAATTTATAATGATTTCATAAGCTTTATTTAAATACTCAAGAGAAGGTTTATAAGCAGTAGAAATTTTAGCTTTTTTACCAGCATTTAAGTTTAAATTAATAATTAATTTAAATTCTTCATTATCTGTTATCAATTCTAAACCTGCATTAAAGTGATTAACAATGTCAAAAAGAGATTCCTCTTTTTTATTTAAATTGGTTTCTGAGTTTAATAATCTTGCTATTTTTAATCTTAACTTTATTTTTACTTCATCTTCAACTAGAGCATAACTGGCTTCTTGAATTTTATCATGTTGAAATTTATATTTAACTAATTTAGATATTTTTGCGTTTACTAGGTTTGATATTTCGTCTTTCTCATCTATCATATCCAAAAGTTTATAACTGTTATCAACAGAAAATATGATTTCGTTAGCTATGGCTGTTTTTAATTCCATAATGGTTTCGGCAATTGATCTTTTATTTATTAGACAAAGCATTGATAAATCAAAAGTATTTCCTATACATGATGCTAATTTTAATAAATTTTGTGTTGAATATTTTAAACCAGATATTTTCTTAATTAATAATTCCACTATGTTATCGGAAATTTCAATTTTTTTGATATTATTTATTTTCCAATTCCATTCATTTTTTTCATAGTTAAAATATATTAATTTTTCTTTATAAATTTCTTTTATTAGTTCATTAGAAAAAAAAGAATTTCCGCCGGTTTTGTTTTTGATTATTTTAGCTATCTCTTCTATTTCATCTGATTTCGAATAAAGACAGTCATAAAGCATTTCTTTTATATTCTCTTCTTCCAATGGTTTTAAAATTATTTTCTTTAGTCTTGCATTTGATTTTGATAAATCATCAATAAACATTCGAAATGGATGTGCTATGTCAATTTCATTATCTCTATAAGCCAATATCAAAAATAAATATCGAAGTGATTCATCTGCTATTAAATTTTGAATAATAGTAAGAGAAGAATTATCTACCCATTGTAGATCATCCAAAAAAATAGTAAGAGGATATTCTTTTTTTGAAAAAACTTTTATAAAATTTTGAAAAACTTTATAAAAACGATTAGCATTTTCTTGTCCACTTAATTCAATTGTTTCTGGTTGTTGTCCAATTATAAATTCCAATTCTGGAATTAAATTGGTTAATATTTTTCCATTACCGCCTATAGCTTCAAGAATTTCTTTTTTCCACTCTTTTATTTCAATTTCTTTTTCTGTCAATATTAAGTTAACTAAGTTGTTAAAAGCATTTATAAGAGCACTGAATGGAACATCTTTATTGTATTGATCATATTTTCCTGTTATAAAATAACCATGTGAAGCAGTTATTGGTTTTCCAATTTCTTTAATAAGAGAAGTTTTACCAACGCCAGAATAACCACCAACTAAAAATATTTCTGAATTTCCAGTCTCAATAATATTTTTAAAAGTTTCTTTTAGTTCTTTTATTTCATCACTTCTACCATAAAGTTTTTGTTGAATAACCAATTCGTCAGGAATATCTCTTTCTGCCAAGTTAAACTCAAAACTTAGATTGTGATTTTCTAATTCATTGAGACATCTTTGTAAATCATTTTTTAAACCATAAACTGTTTGATATCTGTCCTCAGAATTTTTTTCCATTAGCTTATCAATAATATTTGATAACATTATTGGAATATTATTGTTTAAAGAATGAGCTGGTATTTGATTTTTTGCCAAATGAAAATGTATTAGTTCCAATAAATCATCACTTTCAAAAGGTAATTTTTTTGTCAATAATTCATAAAAAGTTACGCCTAAAGAATAGAAATCACTTCTGTAATCTATCACTCTGTTCATGCGACTGGTTCTTTCTGGAGCAATGTACTCTATACTGCCTTCCAAAACATTTGGTGTCGACCATTTCATATCTTCTTTAGTTAAATTGACAGAGATACCAAAATCAATAATTTTAATGTCAAAATTTTTTGGATTAATAATAACATTGTCAGGCTTTATATCTTTATGAATAATTTTGCTTTTATGAATAATAAATAAAATTTCACATATTTTAATGGCAATTTTTAAAAAGTCAATAATAGTAACTGATCTCTCTTTAAAATATCTATCTAATGTAATGCCAGTGTTATCTTCAACAACTAAAAAATAACCTTCTTCATATTTTTGAAAATCATATGTTTTTAATATGTTTTCATGATTAGATAACATATTAAGAATTTCAAATTCATTTTTTAAATTAACAACGGCTATATTAAATTCATTAGTGCTTTTTATAATTTTTAAAATAACATTTCTTTTATTTTCAATATCATAGGCCCTATAAATTTCTGTCTCTTTCTTAATACTAATTTCATCTTTGATTTCGTAATTATCAAAAAAAATATTCATCAATATAATCCCTATGACTTTATTTATTTTTTCGACAATATAAACAAAAATATACTATTTTAATTATTTTCTTTCAAAAAATAAACTATATGAAAAAAGTAAAATTGAAAGAAAAAATGACATTTTATGAGGTTGAAAGTTTTTTAAAAACTCATAAACAAGTAAGTCTTCTTACTCTTGAGGAAATGAAAAAAATTCCAGAAGAGACAGCAACTTATTGGTTACCAGAAACTTATTCTGAATTTTCTTCTTTTGGTGTTATTTGGGATGGCGATAAAAAAGCTAAAACAAAAGAGAAAAAAATTGAAAAACATTTTGTTTTAATAAAAATTCCGTGATTTAAAAATAATCTTAAATCACGGAAACATTAATTAATAAGTGTCGTCGCTAGGATTTGCAGAAGTTGTGCCAGTTGTTTGCGAATATGTTTTTTTCATATTTGCTCTAACTGTTGCATATGGTGTATTTGCATATGAAGGAACACCGGTTTTATCTGGAACTATTTTACTCCAAAAATAAAGATTTTTTGCCCATACGTGTTTTTCTGTTTGTTTATCTAAACCCCACCAACCAGAAACTGGATTCATAAAAACAACTATAGTTTTTAAATCATTATTACCATCACCAACACCTGCATCAAAAATAGCAGAAGTTTTTAACCAAGTAACCGCAAGACTATTTTTAGCAATCATTTTAACAATATAACATCTTGAAACTTCACCAACCCAATCGGGATTGCTACCGCCAGCAACTTCACAAGTTGTTGTTATTGTACCATTAACTGTATTACCTAAAAATGTTTTACCATTTTTACTCCAAAATGGATCAAGTAACTCAAGTCTTTTTGGCATTAATTTTGAATTTGCATCTGACAATTTTTTAGCAGTTCTAGTGGCCAATTGAGAACCTAAACTATGTCCTGCAAATCTAATTTCTGTACCCGTATAATTTGCCATTATTCTAATAAAATCATTATAAGCTAAATCTCCAATCGAAATTGTGGGCATTGAAGCGGTAGAAAATGAACCAGTATTTAATCTGTATCTCATTTTTTGTGGTCCATTAGGACTCCAAATCTTGGCTTCTGCATCAGTAACTTCATCTTCGTCTGCAAATTGATTCCAATAGAAAACTCCAACATTCCAACCATCTGTAATCCATTTACTAGCAATGTCAACAGAAGCATTGCTTTGTGTTGGATCAACAAAAATAAATTTCTCTCTTCGATAATTATCAACTGAGGTTCCTTTTTGCCAACCATGAAAATAAATAACAGTTGGTTTAGATGAATCGTAATATCCAGGAATATTACTACCGGTTGCTTTTACAGATTCAGAACCATTTTTGAACCAATAATATCCATAATCAAAACTTTGACCAAAAAGGTTAAAGCTTAACAAAAATAAAAATAAAATTTTAATCATTTTTTCTCCTTTTTTTTGATATCGCTATCATTTTATTTTTTAGACACATCATGTAAATTTCTTATAAAATCATAAGAGGTCCGAAATGTTAGAAATTGCAGAAGTAGAAAATATTTTAAATGACAAAACCATAAAGATTTTTGAAACCACTTTTATAAAAAAAGATCAGACAGAAAGACATATGTTTTTTACCATTGATAATGATATGATAGAACAATTGGGTATAACATATAAAGCCACTAAAAAGAGAGCAAATAATCCAGAAGTGGTTAATGTGGTTGAATTGACTCGAGATGGTGAAATATGGAAAGATGCTCAATACAGATCATTCAGAAAAGACAGTGTCATACTTTTAAGGAAAGCTGTTCTTTAAAAAGGAGTTAAAAATGAAACTTTATGAGTATTTAAAAAAAATTCTTTTAGGTAAAGATTCAATTAAAGAAAAATTTGAAACTTTATTAGAAAACGTGAAAGATGGAAAAACAAAAATTAAATTCATTAAACCTAATTTGGATACAGAAATTTCTGAAATTGAAAGAGTGCAAAAAGAATTTAATTTAACAAATGCTCAAGTTGATGAAATTAAGAAAAATTTTAATAAACAAAAACTTGTTAATTTGAAATATGATGAAATAGATAATAGTGATTTTTCACATGTTAAAACTATTGATGATGTCATAAAACTAGCAAAAGAATACGGTAAAGATATTGATGCTTTATTAACACAATTTAACAATGGTAAAATAGAAGCTCCAATTATTTTATCAATAGGCAAAAATAATCCACATCTTATTGGTGGAAATACCAGACTTATGGTTTTAAAAATTATGCTTTTAAAATCATTAAATGTAAAAATTAAAGTATTGGAAATAAAACTGTAAAGGATTAAAAATGACTAATGGCATAAATGTTAAAATAATTAAAGATTCATTGATCGCTGGCGATAGATACATTACTGTGGAAACTTTTTATCCACGTATCATTCATGGCGAAGTTTTGAGACACAGAAATATATCTCATAGTGTAGCCAGTAGTCGAGCAATTCCGACAAAAAGATACATTCAAGATTATGTAACATTTATTCCAAATAATCTCAGAAAAAACGAAAAAGGCATGAGTCCTTCCAGTTATCTTGAAAGTAATGAAGATAAAGAAGTTATTTTTAATGATTATTTTCAACTTATAAAACATGTCTCTTCGTGTGCTAGTAAATGGTCTGAAATGACATTGGCCAAAGAACAGGTTAACAGAATATTGGAACCCTTCTCTTATGTAAGAGATCTAATGACTTTTTCATTTCATGATATAGAGGATGTGTTTTTATTAAGATGTCATCGGGATGCGCAAGAAGAAATAAGAGATCTGTTTACAGTGATCAGAAATAAAATAGAACAGAGTCAGCCAGATAGACGCGAAGTTCACTTTCCATATGTTGATGATATTGATTTTGTCAATTATAAAATGGAAGATTTATTAAAAGTAAGTATAGCCCGATGTGCTCGTACTTCTTATGACAGTAATGTGACAGATAATAAATCCACATTGGAGGAAGATATCAATCTTTATGATAGATTAATTAGTTCAAAACATTTTTCGCCAAGTGAACATATTATTTTTAGCAGAAAACATTATGAGAGACAAATATTGAATAAACTTCATTCAATTATGGTATTGGAGTTGCCAAAAGAAAGTTATCAATATGAAATGTCTGTGAAAGAGAAAAGAAGGTATTTATTTCCATTTTCTGGTAATCTTGGCGGAGATATTGTTCAATATAGAAAAATTTTAGAGAAAAATATAACTTGACAAAAATATATTAAAAATAATATGTTTTTGGTGGATCAATGAATAAATATCTAAAGATGGCAAATAGTAGACAAAACAAAAGAGTTTCTAAACTAAACACAATATACTTTAATATTGTTGAGAGTGTTGATAAAATAAAAGCTATTGAGAGAGATGATTTATCTAAAGGCTTTATGAAACTAAGCAGACAATTGCAAAAGTTTATTACGATTGATTCTGTGGTTGATTATATTAAAACTGGAAAACCAATTATTAATTATAATACTTTGAATAATTTATTAAAAGCGGAAGATAAAAAAATAGGTATTATTGTTTTTGATACTGAGACCACTGGATTGATTAAAAAAAGTAGTGAAAAAAATATTAGAAATCAAATTTATGAAATGGCAGCTATTACATATGACTATTCAATGAATGAAAGTAAAGATGGCGATAGAGTTGATTTTTTTCATTCTAAAGTCGATGATGCTAATTTAAATGCTTCAAATTCTATTTTAAAACTTACGCAAAAACTAAAAGAAAAAATAAAATCAAGTGATTTTGATAAAGATATGGAAAAGCTTCAATTGGCGTATGCAAAAGCTGCAGAAAAAGAAAAATTTAATCCTAATGTTGAAATCTTTAAAAATGAAGTGCCTGATATATATAAGCCTTATGCTTATGATCTTATTAAAATGTTAAAAATAAAAGGTTTAAGAGAAATGACAAAAGCTGACAAAAAACAGTTTTTTGATTTTTGGACAAACAAAGAGTATGAAGTTAGAATGCACAACAGTGAAATAGCAATGGTAACTGCATTCTTTAATTATATAGAAAGACAAGAAAGTAAATTTGATAAAGTTTATATGATTGCTCATAATTTAAGTTTTGATAAAGACATAGTTATTGGTTCTATTGAAGACGCAGTTAAATATTGGCAGAAGGATAATAAAAATCCTGAAATGTTAGCTAAAAGTCAACTTTTATTGATCAAAGCTAATTCTCTTTTTGATAGCATGAATAGTAGTGATACTCTTAATGGCTTTAAAACTCTTTTTAACGAAAAAAAATATATAGATAAAATTGATTTGTTGGTAAAAGAATTAAAAGTATATGCTAAAAAAAGAAATATTCCTAAAGGCGAAAAAGGCTTTGTTTCAAAACTTTTAATATTATTAACTAAAATTCCAAAAACAAAAGATCCGAATTTTAGAACTACTAGTCTTGGACAAGTAGCACCATTAGGTATCAATAAAGATTGGCACACTGCTGTCAATGATGTATTTGTAACTGTCCATACGACAAAAATGTACTTTACTATGCCAATGATAATTTCAATTTTAATAAGCATAAGTGAAAATTATGAAAAAAATAAAACTATCATTTCTTTTCCTTCTATCAAAATACCGACTGTTTTAATTAAATTCGCTATCAGAACTAAATTTCATCATGCTTATAAAAAAGTAAAAGATAAAATAGAATCTGCTGGAATTACCACAGTCCCATTTTGGGCAAAAAATACAGAAATAGATAAAACCCAAAAAGAAAATCCAAAACAAATTTATCGTTTTAATCCAGATTTTCCAGAAAATGATGATATAAAAGTAACAAAAGCAGAAACTGGTAAAGATGGAAAAGATTTAATTGCTGATTTGCAAATACAAAAAGATTTTAAAATGATGAATGACATAGTAAGTGCACACAAAAAAGGTCAAATGAATCAATTAACAAAAGAAATGAATAATAGAGGTGTTAATATTTCAGAAAAAGAATTGCAAAATATAAGTCGTCATGGATTGCCAAAAATAGAAAATTTATATGATATATTAAAAACAAAAGGTTTTGCTTTAGAAGAAGAATATTTAAAAGCTAAAAAAATGAAACAAGGTGCTAAATATTTAGCTGATAAAATTAAAAAGAAATTCGACATGGATGTTGATAAAGAACATATAGTTGAAATATTAAAACAATTAGGTGTAAAAAAATGAAATTAATATCAGAAGAAAATTTAAAAATAAAAAAAATAGAAAAAGAAGTTTTAAATAAAGAATTAAAAGAAACTATTATAAATGAAAATATTAAGCAAGAAGAAATAATAGAAGAAATGTTTTCTGTTAAAGAAATTGAAAATAAAATTAGTCAAAGCATTGATATCATTGCTGATAAGGTAGTTGATAAAATGTTAAATCATTTTATGAAAAATGAAAAACTAATGGATACCATGTCTGAATCAATTTTAAAAAAAATTAACATAAAAATAGAGAAGGTGTAAAAGATGAGTGGTTTTTCAGATTATTTAAAAAAAGCTCTTGATAAAGAAAAACAAGAGTTAAACAAAAAAACAGAAAAAATAAAACGTGAAGTATATGAATCTTCATTTTCTGGTTATATGAAAAAATACAAATCGTTAATTAATGAAGAAGAAACTGATACAAGCACAGATTCATCTTCAACAGAAGATGAATATTTAGACAATGATTCAGACTCACAAAATACTTCCTCTGAAACAGAAGAAAACGATGACTCTGATTCAAATGAGGATTCTGATTATGAAAAAGATGAAGAAGATGAAGAAGCAACAGGCAATGGACCAATAGCCGCAAAAGATCAAAGTGTAAATATCGAAAATAGACAAAAAGCTATTGATGAATTCTCTTATGGTCCAGAAAAAATAGATGAAACTAATGATGATTTTTGGGAAGAAAAGAAAACAAAATTTATGGTTCAAACCGCAGATTTAGCAAAACAAAATTTATGTGGTATTTGTGCAGCTTTCAATATTAAAAGCGAAATGATTAAAAATCTTGATAATGGCATAGATAAAAAAATTGACGAAAATGATATTTGGGACGCCGACAAAGAAAATAGAGGCTATTGCGAATTTCTTGATTTTAAATGTCATGCAAAAAGAACATGTAATTCATGGGTAGAAGGTGGACCTTTAAGAGACAAAGGCTCTCAAACCACAGCAATTGCAGTTTCAACACCAACAGAACAACCTTCTGAAACCACAGAAGAAACACCCGTAGAATAATTAAAAGCAAATTAAACATTTAAAGATCTCATCGTATATAATATGTTGAGATCTTATTTTAACGAAAAATCATGAGGATAGAGAATTGAGTAAATTTAACGTAATTGGATATTGTGGTCCCATAGGTAGTGGAAAAGATTATGAAGCAAATAAACTTATAGAAAATGAAAAATATGTAAAAGTTAATTTTGCAGACGCTTTATTGAGTGATTTGTATGACTCTTTAAAATGGAAACCATCTAATCATGAAGAGTATGAAAAATTTAAAAAAATGCAAATAAATGACAGTTTCACTGGCAGAGATTTAATTAAAAATTATGGTGAAGCCATGAAAAAATTACATGGTGAAGATTATTGGACAAATAGATGGTATAAAAAAATATATACTTTAATGAGTAGAGGCCATAAAAAATTTGTTGTGTCAGACGTTAGATTTGTGATGGAATTTAAATGTGTTCAATATTTTAATGGAAAGGTTTACTTTACTAGATATGAAAGCGAAAAATTTTATTTAGATAGAGAATCTCAATCTGAAAAAATAGCAGTTGAATTATATGATAAAAATATAAAACATCTTGAAGATATTACTAATTTATATTAAGGAAAAAAAATGCAAAAGACAAAAATAATGGTACCATTGAAAAAAATTCTATTAGCTAGAAATGATCTAAATGAACTTTTTAGCGAAAAAATGAGTATTAAAAATTCATTTCTTTTTAAGCAAAACATCAACATCATCAACGAACAATTGGTAACTGTTGATGAATTAAAAAAAGATTTAGATTTTGAGAAAGATGAAGATAAGAAAAAATTTATTGATTTCATAGATAATGAAATTGAAATTGAGATTTTTAAAATAAAAATTGAGGATTTAATAAATGACAATGTTAGAATGTCTGCTGAGGGAATCACCAATTTGGAGAATTGGTTTTTAGAAATTTAGAAGATTTTTTTACGTGTTCAAAAAAGTCAGTTAATATGGTTTAATAATTATTAAACCAATTTAAAAATAATAATTAAGAGGAAAAAGATGAATTTAACAAAAGTAAATGCAGAGTATATTGACAGATTAAAAGCGGATCAAAGAGAATTTAATTTTTTTGCAAACAAAAATATTAAATATGTTCAAAAAATAGCACATAAAATTTTAATGAAAAGAGGCACCATGAATGATATGGATTTCATGGAAGATTTAATCCAAGTTGGATTAATAGCTCTTTGGAACAAAGCAGTGCCCGCATGGGATTCAACAAGAGGAATAACATTTTCAACTTTTGCTCATAAAGTTCTCTATAATGAAATGCTTCAGTTATCAATGAAAAATGATAAACTTTCTAAAAAAGTTGGTTTTATTCAAAGTATAGAAAATTTTAACAGAAAAATGAATGAGTCAAGCAACAACGAAGTAAATGAATATGTTGAAACAGAATGGAACAACAAAAATGGAGATTTTCAAGAAGATGTTATTCAAAAAATTGATGAAGAAAGAAAACTATTAAAACTTTCAGATAGAGATCGAATGATTTATGTTCTTCAAAAGCAAGGCAAAAAACGTAATGAAATTTTTAAACAAGCTGGTTTTAATAATATTCATACCTATAAGCATTATCTCTATAATGTTTATATGCCAAAAATGAAAAAAATGGAAATAAACCAAAATGTTTAGTTTCTTTAAAAAGAAAAAAAAGAAAACAATATCTTCTTCTGTTTCACTAGAAAAAAATGGTTTAATTTTTAAATTTGAACTTTCACAAGAATATGACGATAAAGATAACTTATTGGAAATAAAAACAGATCAAATTATTGAAAGTTTAAATATGCTAAATGAAACCATATTGGATTTAGAGATAGAAGAAAAAGAGTTATTAAAAATAAAAAAAGAAAAAAAATAAGGAAGAAAAATGATTACTAAAGATATTATTGAGAAATATCTTCTAAGTAAAGGCATTGATTATAAAACTAAAGAAGAACGTGGAGAATTTTATATTTGTTCTCCTTTTACTGGTGACTCGAAATTTAAATGTGGTATAAATTGGAAAAAAAACCCTCCTGTCTTTAATTGCTTCAAATCTGGCACAAAAGGAAATTTTATTACCTTCGTTAAAATACTTGAGTCATTCGAATCAAACAGAGAAGCAATAATATTTCTTTTTAAAAACTTCATGACAAAAGAAGAAATAAAAAATTTCTCCAATACTTTTTTAGCAGAAGAACAACATCAAGAAAAACCAGAGAAAGAAAACAACAAATTGTTTTTCTCTGAAGAGTATAAAAAAATAATTTTAAATAATAATCCATATTATGATTATTTAATAAAAAGAAAATTTTCAAATGAGATGATTGAAAAAAGTAACATCTTCTTTTCTGAAAAAGAAAACAGAGTTATTTTTCCAGTCTATGAAAAAAGTGAATTGGTTTTTTATGCAAAAAGAGCTATTGATAATCATCCTTTACGATGGATAAACAGTGTCTCACATGGCGTGGATCCCATATGGAATTTAGAAAATGTTGGTGAAACTGTTTATCTGTTTGAAGGTATATTTGATGCAGTAAGAATGTGGCCAAATGGTGTTTCAATTTTTGGTAAAAATCTTTCTGACGGACAATTAAAAAAAATTATCAATAGAAAATTTCATAAAATAGCAGTAATATTAGACAATGATTCTTATGGTAGAGAAGGACAAGAAAAAATAGCAGAAAAATTATCTGCTTATCATAAAAATGTTTGGATAAATCTTTGGCATGAAACTGATAAAAAAGATTTATCTGAAATGGATAATATTACTTTGAATTTAACAAAGTTTGATTTAAAAGGCAAGCTTTTAAAAAAATTAAATGACAAAACATTAAAAGGATAAGAAACGGAAGATGAAAGATTATTGCAGTGTAAATATTTGTGGGCGCATGATACATGACCCGATAGTAAAACAAATAAATGACAAAACCAGTGTAGCAGAGTTCACTGTGTCTATTAAGAATAAGTATAACAATAAAATATCTTATATTCCAATAGACGCATGGGGTAAATTAGCTCAAACAGTTAAAGAGACAATCAAAAAAGGAGATCAAGTTACTGTTATTGGTTCACTTAAACAAGATAGATGGGAGGAAGATGGTCAACAAAGAAAAAGATTAAAAGTAGTTGCCAATCAAATAAAATTAGAAGATTAAAAAAATATCAAAAAATGAAGAGGAAACATGACGAGTAATATTGCTAAATATTTAAATGAAGAAGACATAATCAAAGCTTTAGTTCAAAATAGAGAAAAAATAGCCACCTTTATTGATGAACTAAAGCCAGATTATTTCAACTCAAACGATTTAAAAATAATTTTTAAAGTAATTAAAACCTACTTTATTAAATATAAAAATCCACCAAAAAAGAATATTTTATTAAGTTTACTTAATACAATGTCAAACAGTAAAACTCCACCAACCACTAACACTTTTCAAATGGTTGAAACGATATATGAAACATATGAGTTCACAGAAGATGAACTTGCTTATATTCATGATCAAATAGTTATCTTTATCAAAACCAGAATGTATCGCGATGTCATGGTCGAAGGTATCAATAAAATTGATGATCCTGAAAGTTTTGAAGAAATAAATGATAAACTAAGAAAAGCAGTCTTATGGAGAATGGAAGAAAACTTTGGCACTGACATCATGAAGGTAAATGAAAGATATGCTAAACAAAAAGAACTTCTTAAAGATTATATTCCTCTACCATGGATGGATTTAAATAAAGTAATTGGCGGCGGTTTATTTCCAAAAACTTTATCAACCTTTGCAGCAGCTTCTTCAGTTGGTAAAAGTATTGCACTCGATCAAACAGCTTTTTATGTTTGGAGTCAATTAAAAAAGAATGTGGTCTTGATCAGTCTTGAATTAAGTGAAGAAATAAAAGGGCTGAGAATAGACACACAGTTTACTGGTTTAAAGATTGAAGAATTGGTTAAAAATGAAGATAAAGTGGTTGAAGCTTATAAAAGTTTAAACGTCGATGATAAGAAATTAATTATCAAAGAATACCCAGCAAGCAGTATGAATACCATTAAGATATCTCATTTTATAAGTAGATTGGAAATGTATACTGGATTTCAACCTGATTTTATTATTGTTGACTATGCAGATTTATTACTTCCAAACTCTTTAAAAAGAAACAATTTATATCAAGATGGTGGTGAAGTCTTCGAACAATTGAGAGGATTGGCTTATGAATATAAAGTGCCAGTTCTAACTGCAACACAGTTTGGTAGAGCAGCAATTGAACTTGGACCAGATGAAGTCAACGAAAGTCATATTTCCGAAAGTCAAAAGAAAATGAATACATGTGATAACATTATTGGTATTATTGCCACTGCTACTATGAGAGCAATGGGACAAGCATGTTTTAAAACATTAAAAGCAAGAAATGGTATTAAAGATATGATCTTGCCAAAGACTGTTAGCTATTCAAACTTCAAATTCACTTAAACACATGTTTCGCATGTAAATGAAAAATTCTCCTTTTTTTTTAATAGAATAGAAAAAAAGGAGAATTTTTAATGCCAATAAAAAACATTTCGCCAGAAGAACTTGATTCTTTATCAAAAGAAAAACCAAAAGAGTCGAAGTATTTACCAGAACAGAATTTAATAAAACAATCTGAATTTGTAGAAGAAGAAGTGGAAGAAGGAATTTTTGAAAAAAATGATGAAGAAATAGTTTTAAAACCAAAAAAAAGTTATTTTGAACCAGATCCAATACCTTATAAATTAATTTCTGGAAATCATTTTATTAAAAATAATTTAACACGCAATGGTGAAATTTATGTTAGACCTTGGAATACAGAAGATGAATTAAAGATCAGTAAGATACGATCAACTGAGGAATTTAATAAAATTTGCAATGAAATATTTCAATCATGTATAAAGAGTGATATAGATTTATATGAATTATCAATGGTTGATAAGTTACCTCTTTTTATTTTTATTTTAGTTATTACATATGGAAGTCAAGTTTCTGTTAAAAAATTAATGGAATGTGAAGTTTGTGAAAATGACGACAGTATTAATGTTGTTGTTGATCTTTTAAAAGATCTAGATTATAAATATTTACCTGATAACTTAGAATATCCTTTTGCTATGAAATTAACTTCATATCCAAAAGATGATATCAGCATTAAATATGTTTTTCCTTCCTTAAAGCATGAAAAGTTTTTTATGGAAAATAACGAGAATTTAATTGATTCTTTAAGACATATTATTATAGAATTTAAAGGTAAAAAAGCAAATGGTAAAGAAGTAACTAAAAATGATCTAGGCGATGTTATTAAATATTTAAATGCTGAAGATAAAAATAAGATAAGAGCAAATATAGCTGAAATATCAAAATACGGAATAAATCTGGAAACAGACAGATATTCATGTTCTAAAGATAATTGTATTTACAACAAAGAAAGAAAAAAAATATTTCTAACTTTTGAAAACATTTTATCTTCTTTATTTTTAAAGCTTAAATAATTAATGATTAATTATTATTCTCCTTTAGTTTTACCATCGAACGGAATTGAATATGATCCAATAATTTATTTGCGAGAATTAACTGTTGGATCAATTTTTATTCATTATGATTCATTTTACGTCAACTCTGAAATTAATAGAATAATAGCCATCCTCAACAATCACTTCAGACATAAAGAAATAAAAAATGTTTCTGATATGTATTACAATGATATTATTTATGTTTGGAATTATCTTTGTAGTCATAGTTTTAATATTAATCATGTTCAAAAATCTTTTATGTGTTCGAATTGTCAAAAAGTGAAAAACATAAAAATTTCCTTAAAAGATATCAACGTACATTATTTACAAGATGCACAAATAGAAAAAAAAATAAAAATTAAAGATTTTAATGTGGTTTACAGAAGAAGAAAAATGGTTGACAATGTACATTTTTCTTTTTATACTTTAGATGACAATAAAGATAACATAGAATACATTTATAATTATACAAAACCTCAAATACTTTATATAGAAGATTTAAAAAACAAAAAAAAAATAAACAAAGAAAACTATAAAGATTTTTTAAATTTTATTGGTATTAAAAATCTTTTAAATTATTTTAAAGAAATAAGATCAGAAGATTTTGGATTTGAAAGTGATTATTTTGCTATTTGTGATTTCTGTCAGTTTAAAAATGAAATAAAAATAATTGATCCAATAGACATTTCTTTTTTTCATAAAGGTTTACAAATTGATAATAAAGATTATAAAACCTTTGTTGAAACTTTAATGACCATTAACTCATTAAAGTATATTAATTTTAATGAATTATTAGAAATACCGAATTCAAAGTTAACTCTTATCATAGAAGCAGCTAAAAAATTAAACGATCAAAAATATGGAAAAAATAAATCAACAAGTTATTTTGATCAAATAATGGAAGAAATGTAATGTATATATCAAAAATTAACCAAGAAGAGATGATTAAACTTATTAATCTTTTTCTAAAAGAATCAGAATATGGAGAAAAAAGCACCAGAAAAAGCGAAATGATAATGAATAAACTTTTCGTCAACTATATAGACAAAATTATCAATGGCGTAATTTATTCTCCTCGTTGGAAATTTTATTCTTTTGGAAATCCAGAAGATCTTTTTCAATATGCCAGAATGCATATCTATAAATCAATTATTAAACAACAATGGCAACCAGATAAAGGTAATATTTTTAATTTCTTCACCACTGTAGTGTATAAAAATCTTCTTTCAGAAACTCTCGCCTCAAATAAAAAATTAGCCAAATATTCAGACATTGAATTAGAAACCATAGTTAACAATGATAATATGATTGTCAATGAAAACAATAACCAAGCTTTTGTAATCACTTATATCTTTGATGAAATGAAAGATTTTTTTAAAGGTAAAGAAAGATTTTTACAACTATGTGACATATTGATTGAATATTATTCAATCAATATTGGTAAAAAGTTTGTTAAAAAAGAATTTATTGAATATGCTAAAACTTTTATGTTTTCACCATCTTTTGTGAACAATTTTTTTAACCATCTCAAAAAAATAAAAAAGGCGAAAAATTCATTAAATGAATTATTGAGAGGTTAAAATGGCAGTCTATATAGCAAACAAAGATACATTAAAAAAAAATAAAATGTTACCTTATAAGGAACTAGTTGAAAAATTAAGAAAGGATTATTCATCAAAAAGAATTTATCAAATAGATAATTTTAGTATTTCTTTAAGTAGCGCCGACAGTAGCGCCAACCATGGTTCAACAAACATACACGTTTTTGACGCATACAAACAAATCTTAAGTTATGTTAAAAATAACGATTTCTATAAAGACGAAACAAAAGGTTTTGAAATGATAATTGAATTCAGAGTTGGTTCAATTATTTCTTCGATAACCATAGTTTCTAAAAAAATTAATGGCAAAACAAAAAACAAAATAGTAAATTTCAGAGTTGGATTAATGACTATTCCATTAGATTTAGAAAAAGAAATCACTGTAAAAGAACAAAAAGTTAAAATTTTTAAACTTAATAAAATCAGAAATATTAAAAGATTTAAAAGATTTTTTTATTATTTCATATACAGACTCTATAACATAGTAAATAAAATAAAAGAAGATTAAAATGGGCGAACTAGAAAAAGCTAATGATCAAAAAATAACCATTGTTCTTGAAAAATTAGCTAGTCTTTTAGAAAAAAGCATTTCAATCATGGAAGAAAATAGAGCAGCAGCCAATAAAAATCATCATTATTTTAATGGTATGATGAAAAAAATACATGATGAAATAGACAACGTCAGTGAAGATGGCATAATAGAAAAAAGTGTTAACGATTCTTTAAAGCTTCTTATCGAAAGTGCTAAAGTACTTGAAACTCCAATTCAAGCACTTACCAAAGTTTTAATTGCCAGAATTCAATCAGATGCTATCGCAAAACTGAATGATAAAATAAAAGGACCTATAGATATAGAAAGCTTTAAATGATAAGCCAAACAATTATCGAAACATACCCAGATATTTTTAAACAAATATCAAAATACGATTTTCATAATCCAACTATGCAAGATGTTAAAGAAATTATTTATCATTGTTGTAATGTTGAAAAAAATTATGGCTTCCTTTGGTTTCTGTTAGCCTTTGTTAAAGTTCCTCATGCCACTCTTGGTACTGTCCCATTAAAAGACAATATCTACAGTTGGCAAAGTGAAGCAGCAGTTGAATTTCTCAAAAATAGACAATTTATCTTTCATAAACCAAGACAGACATCTGCCACCACATTAACGGTGACATACTTTCTTTGGAGAGCTCTCTTTTTTAGTAATCAAGATATAGCCATCGTATCGCTTGGACAAAGAGAAGCCAACGATACCCTACAAAGAGCAGAAGTAATATATGAGAATTTACCCGTTTGGCTCAAATCACCAAAAACAGAAGATGCTAAAACCAGTATGAGATTCAAAAACGGTAGTCGTATCAGATCACTACCATACACCATGAATGTATTGAGAGGTAGTTCACCATCAGCTGTCTTAATAGATGAGGCAGCATTCGTGGATAAACTTGGGATGCTTCTCTCAGCTGTTGGTCCTGCTTTAGGTACTGGTAAGAATACACCTTGGACAAATAAAACCATACCGTCACAACTATTTCTTGTCTCTACTTTTCCATTAACACAAGTGGAAGACAATGAATATATGCGTATCTATAATAATTCACTTGAAGATGCACAAAATTCAAAATTTAAACTAATAAACATTGACACGGATGACATTCCTCAATACAAAGATAAGGAATGGCATAATGAAATGAGAGAACTACTAGGTCAAAAAAGATATAATACAGAAGTTCTTTGTATTCTTAATACCACTATGGATAATACATTTCTACCAGAAGAATTTCTTTCCGAATTAAAACATATAAACCCAATCAGATATGATGTATTACGAAAAGATATGGTGGATGAATTTGGTTATCCAATTGAAATGGATAATTTTCATGAAAGTAAAGAAGAATTTGATAAAAATTTTTCATATATGAAAGGACTTTGGATATGGAATGATCCAATACCCAATCGCGATTACGGAGTAACAGTGGACGTGGCCACAGGTACAGGCGGGGACTATTCAACTATTCTCGTTTTTGATTTGGAAACAAATGAACAAGTAGCAGAATATAAAAATAATAAAGTCAATCTTGAAGATTTCAAATTTATTATTGAAAGTATTACAAATTACTATAATCAAGCTAAACTGTGTATAGAAAGAAACTCAATGGGATCTCCATTATGTTCTTATTTTTATGACACATTACAATATGAAAATATTTATATACATAAAAAAAATAAACATCTCTATTTGCCTGGTTTGCCTGTTTCTGCAGGTAACCGAGGTAATATATTAGCCAGTATGCAAACCATGATGATTAAAGAAGGTTTGACATTAAAATCAGTAAGATTGATAAATGAATTACGCAATTTTGGTTTTACACCTAATGGACAATTAAAAGGTATGAATGGAGCACATGATGACTTGGTAATGGCATGTGCACAATATTGTTATCTTAAAAATATGTTCTTTTCAACAGACAAAAATGAAGATTATTCTGAAGAATTTATAAGAAACGTAGAGATACAAGAAAATATAATAAAGAAAAAGAATTTTCAAAATATATACGAAGACCTTGATATTGGAGAAGATAAACATTTGGAAATGTTAAACATGATAGAAGGTTATTCTGTGGATAAAAAAGAATTGAAAAGATATTTAGAGTTTCTTAATCGAGAGGGATGATGAAAAAAGATAAATTAAAATTAGCTTTTAAAAAAATAAAAGAAAAAATATCGGACAAAGTAATCGATAATGAAATTGTCGGTGAACCAGTTATTGATAAAAAGAAAAAAGATTTACTTCCATTAACCTCTATTTTTTCAGACGAAGGTGCTGACAAGATCAGCAAAAAGATATTAACCTACCTCTCAAATGTTGAAACTTCAAATGATAGAGAAGAAAAATATGCCAAAGTTGATAACTATCTTAATTTCCCAGAAATATCTGGCTCTCTAGATATTTATGTCAATGAATCTCTCATGTCAGGCATAGATGATAAAACCATTAACGTCTATTCTGCCAATAAAAAAGTTATGGATATAGTTAATGATCTCTTCTACAGAATTGGCATAGAAGATAAAGCTTTCGAAATTATAAAAAACTTTATTGCTTATGGTGATGAATTTTATGAAATAGTATTTTCTAAAAACTTAAAAAAAGTAACATCTATTAATCGTATTCCAAGACAATTCGTTGGCAGAACAGAAAGAAATGGAACCTTACAGTATTTCTTTATTAAAGATACAAATACAGTCAAAAATACAAATAATTTTTCATATAATTTTAATCTCTCTTATGGGCAAACAGAAAAAGAAGACAGAAAAAAGATTGAACCATTTCGTATCTTGCACTGGAAAGTTCCTAGTTCAGTAAATGAACCATATGGTAAAAGTATTCTTGAAAATGTTTTTACAGTTATTGAAGAACTCAAAATGATGGAACAAAGTCTCTTGATTGCTCGTATCACCAGAGCTCCTGAAAGAAGAATCTATAATGTCAATGTTGGTCAAGCACAAGGTGAAAAAGGCATTGCTTATGCTAGAGAAATAGTTAGTCGTCTTAAAAAGAAAAGAATACTTGACGCCAGCAATAATAAAGATCTTGAACTAATGACAGATATTATGGGAAGTATAGAAGATATTGTTATACCTAAAAGAATAGGTGAGGAACCATCCACTGTTGATACACTTCCACAATTAAATGATCCAGGCCAATTAGCAGATATTGAATTTATCAGAGACAGATTGTTTTCTGGTTTAGGCATTCCAAGACAATATCTTTTTGATGATACATTTGCAAATGCAAATACCAATCTTTCAAACAAAAACGTTCAATTTGCAAAAAGAGCTCGCAGAATACAAAAATTTTTTATTTATAATCTCTATAAAATAGCTATTATTCAACTTAGACTTTTAAATATAAACCCTAAGTTCTATAAAGATCTCACCATCACTATGAATAATCCATCAAATATTGATGAAAGAGAAAAAATAGAAACTGAAAATGCTAGATGGGGATTGATTAGTTCCATGAAATCATTAAACGCAGATAAAGTGTTTTACAATGATTTCTATATTTATAAAGAAATATTGAAATTAAGTGATAATGAAATACTTGATTTATTAAAACATAATATTATACAAGCCAATGATGCAAATCCATTCGCTTTTATGCCAGAAGATAAACGTCCTGAAGGATATCAAATTCTTGATCAACTCAAAAATCCTCCGCAAGCAGAAGAAAATGGGGAAGGAACTGAAACTGGTGAAGAAACTCCGCCTGGTGAAGAAGAAATACCTCCAGAAGTGGAAGATCAATTTGGTCCTCCACCATCTGAAGAAGAATTAGGCGAACCTCCAGACATGGAAAACGCAGAACAAGGTGCTGAATCAGAAGAAGATTTAGGAGAAGAACCAGAAATTGAAGAAGACGAGGATGAAGAAGAAGCTCCAACTCCAGAATTAGCAAGTTATGCTTTTAGAGAAAAAAGAAAAAATATATACTTAGAAAAACAAAAAGCTTTAAAACTTAAAAGTAAAGTAATGAATAAAATTCTCACTGAAGAGAAAGAAAAAGAAAAACAAATATTAGATGAAAAAAATAAACAAGATGAAAAAACTAAACAAATATCTGTTATCTTAAACAAAATAAAAAAAGAAAAAAATAAAATTAGAAAAAATTTATCCATTAACTATATTGAAAATAACAATGAATTTCAAGGTTTAAATAAAATAATGAATAAAGATAATACTTTTTTTGGATGATATTATGATTTTAAATGAAAGATTTGATGGTGAACTTTGTGGTCCATGTGTAAAAACTATTATTCTTTACCGTATCTCGGATGGTGAAAAAATAAGTGAATTGTTAGTTGACTCTGAAAAAAATAAAATCACTTTCTTCTTTGGTAAAAATGGTTATAAAAATGACAATCGCTTAAAGAACACAAAAGTGATTGACGTTTTCATGCCAAACAAAGAAATCGTTCTTAATGAAAAGGGCGAGTACTATTGGAAAGAAGGTGAATGGGATATGATTAAAAAATTCATCAAATTCTATAACATTTTTTCTTAAAAAAATAAAAAATAATTCAATTATTATTTGTTTTTATAAAAAATATAATAATTAAATTTGAATACTTTTTATAGGAAAAAGAAATGAATAATTATAGAAATTTTTTAAACGAGTCAATATATGATATTAATATATTAAAAGAACTTAAACTCGGCGATTCTTTAAATGAAGAAATTTTCATGGAAGCAAAAATTGCTCCAACAGTTACGACCAAAAATGGAATAAAAATTTATTTAGATGGAGTTGCTCATAAAGGCAAAGCGACAGGTACACCACCTCCTGCACTTAAAGACATTAAGTCACTAAATAATGCTGATATTGAAGTATTAATAAAATCAGTTATAAAAGAATCTAAAAGTATTGGGTATAGTGGCGTTAATATTACATACAATAAAAAAAATTATACAGATTATAACGTTTTATCTGATGAAGTGGCTAAATTTACTACGCCTACAGGAAAAAAATCTGAAGCTAAAACAGCAATTAGTAGTTTACATATTATTATAGGTCTTAATTGGCTGTATAATTTAAAATCATACAAGGATAATCCGATTATAACACCAGACGATAAGAAACATATTGGGGATATAATTAACACTTTTCATAATAAAGAAGAACAAAATATGATTGGATCATATTATACACTAACTTTAACAACATCGGAAATTTTTGATTTAAAGCATTTTTACATAAACGCACCACATAATTCGATTACTGTAAATGATATTGATAAATTTAAAACATCACTAAAAACAGAAATTGAAAAAACATACAAGATTTAAAAAAGAGGAAAAAAATGAATTATACATTTGAATCATATCTAGGCAGAATTAAAGACACCAAGATAAAAAAACATCACATGCAAATGGCTTCTGAAGGAAAAGGAACTCTTATCCTTGAGTCAAGAGACGAATACGCTGAATATGTAAATTATTTAATAGAAAGTAAAAACATAGATGTAAATAGTTTAACGTTGGAAGAACAAGTACTTTTAGCTAAAAATCCAGAAATATTTTTAGAGTTATGGGGTCTTGATAAAATAAAAGATTCAGTTGGTAAAGCATGGCAAAGCACAAAAGATTCAGCTAGTAAAGCATGGCAAGGCACAAAAGATTCAGCTAGTAAAGCATGGCAAGGCATAAAAAATATTCCAAAGTCTATTAGTTCTGGTGCTAAAAAAGCTTTGGCAGTTGTTAAAAATATTTCTAAAGGAATGATGCTTAAATTAAAATCTTTTATTTTAAAAATGGCACAACCAGTAATAAAATTATATCACGATATGATGAAAAAGAAATGGTTTAGAATGTTAATAGCAATTGTTGTTAATGTTATTTTTAAATTTTTAACGGTTTTTTCTTTAATTAAAGCTCTTATAACTGGAGAATTTTTACCTAAAGGCAAAACAACTTTAGCTATTTTAAAGACTATAAGAAATGGAGTTAAAGATTCAGAAGAAAAATTAAATAAAATAGACAATAGCATAAAAAAAAATGAAGAAGATAAAATAAAAAACAAGGAAGAAAGAAAACAATTATTTAATAATTCATTTGATGGAAATATTAATTATGGTGGTCTTTTCTTTGAATTTAGAGATTTTATAAATAATGATTTTGAAGTTTATAATGAAGATGTTTATTTCTACAATGAATTAACAGCATCACAAATACCTCATGCTTCATCTATATCATTACCAGCTGGACAAACAAGAGTTGGATACGGATTTAAATTAAATGGCGAAAAACTTAACATAGGTGTTGACATAGTTGATAATTCTATTTATGGTTTTGATAAATCTGGCGATTTCGATGATGATGAACTACAAGAATTTCTAGATATTGTTTTTGGTAAAGGAAAGACCATATCTTCCAATCATTATAAATGGAAAAAAGGCGAATGGAAAAAAATATTTGCCGCAATTGAAACAGGAAAAGTTGGTAGTGATAGTAGTAAAAGTGGCGATAGCAGTAGCAAAGATAGCGATAGTCGTAAAGGTGGTGGAGGAGACGGCGGTAGCGGAAGTTACAGTGGTAGACGTGGTCGAATCGAAAGAGACACGGAAGATGATGAAGAAATCGGATATGATGATGGTGGTGGTAATGGTCGAGGCGGAGACGGTGGAGATGGTGATGGTTATCGTGTTGGTAAAAACAAACTACATGTTTCAGGAAATAAAAACAATATTTATATAAATGATGATGAAGATTATAATCCAAAAAAAGTTAATGAACCAAATATGGGATTTTGGAACTGGATGTCTCGTAATGGTGCAGCAATAATATCTGGAGTTTTAATTGGACTTGCGTTAGGATTTATAGCTTTTCACGTTTGGACATTTTGGATGAGTATGTCTTCTCAATTAGCGGCTCAAGGGGCACAATTAGCGGCATTAGAAAAAGGTCAAGCTACTATTCTTACCGCTATACAAAATATTAAACCAGGGCCAAAAGCTGTTTATAATATAATGAATAATAGTGGTGCAATAGCTTTTAGTGGTAACGCAACGCAAACTATATATAATGGCGCTGCAGCATTAGCTAAAGTAGCACCACATATGTAAGATTAAAAAATTACTGCTAACTTTATGTTAGCAGTAAATTGAGGTAAAATGGATTTACATGTTTTAAACGAAGAAGTTAAATTTCCTAATGCAACTGGTATATCTGTTTCACAGAACATAGAATTATTAGGAAAAAAAAATTTTTTAGTTTCTGTACTCAGATATCAAATATTTGAAGAAAATAATAGTTTTTTTTATTTATATTTAGACATTAATCAAGGAGTTATTTATCTTTTAAATAAATCTAATAAATTAATTGATGATTATAATGAGAAAATAAAAAAAATTTTTGGAGAAGATATTAAATTTACAGACAAAACTGTAAATCATCCAAAAGGAAATTCTAAAATAGTTGCTAAAAAATGGCCAAGCGGTAAATACAAAGATTTACAAAAAAAGTTATCAGAATATTTTAAAACAATAAATACACAAACAGCTACTCAACCTGCACAAGACACAACGCAAACAGACGCAAAAAATACAAATACTAATAACACTCCTGATAACAGTATACAAAATGTACCTACAAAATTAGATGAAATAAAACAAAAATTTAACATTAAAGAAGATGAATCGTTTAAAAAAATAATTAGTACATTAGAAACAAATAAATCTAAAATCGATTTGGAAGATTCTCAAAAAGAAAATTTAAAAATTTTAATTAATTATTTATTAAATGATGATGTTAGAAACTTATTATTTATGAAATTGAAAATATCTAAAAATAAAACTTTAAGTATGATTCAAACAGAATTAAAAAAGAAAAAAGATAAAACACCAGAAGAAGAAAAACAATTTGAAATAATTGACGCTATTTTTGATTTAATTTTGGAGATAAATATATCAGTTGCTAATAAGCTTTCAGTCTGGAAAGTAATAAAAGATGAAATAGCAGATTTAAAATATTTTTATGAGTCAACAAACGACAAAGAATTTTATAAAGAAATAAAAAACGTAGATTTATTTTTAGAAAAATACCTAAGGAATTACCGATGAGTAATTTATATAAATACCTAAACCAAAGAGAAGGTTATTATTCAACAAACAGTGTTGATCTTGATTACATACAAACAAATAATTTTATTAAAGAAAATAATATTTCACTTTTAAAAAAAGATGAAGTTGAATTGTATGAAATGGATAAAACATTTTTTTCTCAAATTTATGGAAAAAAAACAAAAAAACAACTTGACGCTTATTTTAAAAAAAATAAAATAATCACTGCCGAAGATTTTACATCTTCTTATAAAGTTAAAAAAGGTAAAATAAAATACTCTAAAATTAAAATTCAAGAAAAAATAAAAACAACAAAAAATTTTGGCAAAAAAAATCTTCTCTTAGAAGAACTTGAGCAGATAAAAAGAAAAGAAAGAAGACTAGAAAAAAGACAAGAAAAAATTATATATGACGAAGGTTTTTGGAATACTGTAAAAGAAAAAACCAAAAATTTTGCAGAAGGTTGGTCAAAACTTCCTGGCAAAATTATGAAAATGATTTTCAATAAAAGAGTTATGAAAGTCATCGGTATTATAGCAGCCACAGCAGGAGTAACTATTGCTGCCACTAATCCAATGTTTTGGGCTATTGGAGTATTAATACTTTTAATTTATTATTCTTATAAAAAAGGTGGGGAAAAAGATCCAGTAAATGCATTTAAATATTTTAGAACTGTGATTGCTGATCCAATCAAGGACAAAATAACTGGTGGAGTAAAAAGCGCATTTGAAAAAACTGGTAATTTCTTCAAGCAACCAGGTGTTAATTTAGTTTTAAAATTATTATTACTTGGCGCAAAAGTGGTTCTCAGTATAGCTGTCAATCCAATAGCTTTTATAGTACAATTTTTTAGTGGTCTATTATTAAAATCATGCATAGATACTGTAAAAGCAACTATCACTTTTATAAAAAGTGTAAAAGAAAAAAATACACAAGTTGCTAGTGCAGGCACAAGTGCGCAAGTCAGTGAGTCTGTTTATTTTGGAGAAAAAATAACTCCAGAAATAGCTGATTCTTTTCTTAATGCTACTGAAAATTTAAAATATGTTTTTGCTGAAAATTTGCATAATACCACCTTTAAGAAATCAGTTTTTTTAGAAGAAAATAATTTATACTTTGAGGGTTCAAGTTCTGGTTTAATAAAAAATATTAATAAAAAACTTATTTCAACTCAAAAAGTTAAAATGCAAGCAGTAAGTGTTACTTATAAAATAGATGATAAAATTAAACTAAACATAAATTTAGCTAATAATATAATTTCCATAAAAAATAATAATAAAAAAGTAAAAAAACAAGAATTAGAGAAACTAGGTTTAGAATTTAATGCAGACTCAAATGGAAATTTTCTTAATTTAAAAAATGAACAATTAACGCAGTTAATTGATAAACTAACAACTACAAAATTAAATGTACAAAATGCAGAGCCTGAAAACAAAGACACAAAAGATGAAAAAACAGGTGAAAATAAAACAGAAGATAAAGAAAAAGATACTGAAAAAACAGAAGATACTAAAGAAGATACTAAAGAAAAAACTGAAAACAAAGATACGAAAGAAGAAACTAAACCAGAAGATAAAACAAAAAATGTTGATCAATTATATGCAATTATAGATGATAAATCAACCATTGATAATTTAAAAATTCAAAAAGAAAAACCAAAAGGTGATATTTTAGGATATATAGAATTAAAAAAAGCAAACAATGAATCTAATCCAAATTCAAAACAATACACTGCAAATGTATATGTAAAAAAATTATTTGATGTTAAAAGTAATGGTGCTGTAAGTACTTTTTTTGAAGCTTTAGCAGTTGATGATGGTTTTGCACAAATAAATTCAGATCCAGCAACTGTCATTGTTAATCAAGAAGGTGATAATTTTAAATTAAGCATGAAAGGTTCAGTTGGTAATTTTTTTAGTAGAGAATCAAATTCCACTAAAAAAGGTAAAATATCAGACGATTTAAAAAATTATTTAACTAAAACTATTGCTGATGTTAAAACAGCAACAAGCAAAAAAGAAAATTATAAAAGTTCAAAAAAACAATCAGCTATAGACGCTGCTATAGATGATGTTTTATTAACAAGATTTAATTTAGAACCTTTAAATGACACTGAAATTGATGAAATAATAAAAAAAACTGATTCTGCAGAAATGGCAGAAGAAAAACCAAAAGCAGAAGAAACACAAGAAGAAAAAGATGAAAAAACAAAAACTGCAGAAGACGCCATTAAAGCTAATATTCCATTTTTACAAGATGAAACAGTTTTAGGCAGTATACTGTTTGCTGTGATTTCAGCAATAGCTTTTTCTTATCATTTTTTTACAGGTGGATTATCAAATATTCCATTAGATCCAACTGCTATTATTGGAAAAGTGGAAACAGTGATAGATCAATTAGCAAATGGTCAAGCTTATGCACAAACAACACAATTTTTTAATAGTTTATTTAGTAATTCTGGTGCAACTATTAATAGTTCTTTAGGCGGAACTTTTGATAAGTTATTGTCAAAAATAGGCTTAAGTGATACAGCTGATGTTGATAGTGGTATGTTAGATGAAATGGATCCAAGTCTAAATAGTGTTATTCTGAAAAAAATGGATTTTGTTACAGATAATGAAGATCTAATGAATAAATTAGTCTTACAAAAACTAGGAGTAAAATCATTCAGTGAAGTACTTGATCAAAACCCTGATTTTGATTTAGGAAATTATGTTAATAATCTAAGCACGCAAGAATTTGCAGAGATGACTAAAAATTTATCCTCTAGTGAATTAAAAGATCTATTAAATTCTCCTTTTGGAAGTCAAATGCAAAAAGGTATCATTGATCATCTTAAAGATTCTGATCCAAATGATATTAATCTTTTTAATGAAAAATTTGGCAGTGTTATGGAAGAAAGCAGCATGAAGGATATTTATGCTGAAACATTAAAAAATAAATTAGCCGAAAATGAATACTATGATAAATTTGCAAAACTTTTTGGAGAGAAAGCACAAGAGAAAGGAGTCATTTCTTGGTTTAAAGATAAAATTGGTATGACTGATGCTGACACAGAAGGCACTAAAATTTTAAAATCAATTTTAAAAGATAAATATGATCAATTAAATCTTGAAGGATTAACGCCTAAACAACAATATATGGCTATATTAAAATCCATAAGACAAGCCAATGATGAAGATTTTATAAATACATATATTGATAACGCAGAAAAACTAGATCAGTATCCAGAACTTAAAAAAATGTTTATGGATACCATAACAGAAAATCCAACAATGTTAAATAAATTTGCTGGAGAACAAATAACCGAAGCACTTAAAGATTTTGATACGTCATATATACAAAAAGCTTTAATAGCAAAAGCTGAAAGTATGGGAATAGCTAAAGATAAATATGATGTTTTTATTGGAAAAGTTATGGAAAGTATTAAAAATCCTAATGATCCTTTCTTTAAATCTGCCGGAGATGAGTTTCAAAAACAAATAATAAAAGCTACTTATAAAATTAATCCTGATGGTGCTTATATTCCTAATCCAGATAAAGCAAAAGATATTGCAAAATTATTTGAAGAAAGATATGATTTCATAGCAACAAAAGCAGGAACTGTACCAGATAATACATGGACTGGCAAAATGTTACAATCATTAAAAGATGGCAGTGAAATTGATCCTAATGCTCCTATTAAACCACCAGCTCCGATTCCTAGCGATGTAACAGATACACCTATTCCAAAGCCTGTTGCTCCAGATCAACCAGCACCAGCGCCAACACCAGTTCCAGATCAACCAGCGCCAACGCCAGCTCCAGATCAACCTGTAAAGCCGCCAGTCAATAATGAGCCATCAGTTGAAAATACTTTTCATCCAAATGATGTTAATGAAACTTTAGAAAAAATAAAAACATTAACAGATGAACAAAAAAATCAGTTAAAAGATGTATATGATAGTGTTTTTAATAATTCCACAAACCCAAACAGAATCATTTTTGACAGTGATATGAAAAAAGCTATGAACATTTTGAAAATGGATTTTAATAATAAATCTGATCACAGCATTATTATTAAACTTTTAGAAGAAGCAAAATCAAATGGATTCAAAGATGCTATTATCGTTAAAACACCCCCTACATCTACACTTTCTTCTTATCAATACACTAGCAAAGATGAAGAATTTTTGTTTAATGAGTATTTTAAATTTGAAAATAAATTAAACAAATTTAAAAAGTAAAAAAGTTTTTTGATCATTTCAATGTTCATTTTCATAAAATAATAAATGAACATTGAATATCATAATACCATAGAAGTACCTCTTGATAAAAAAGGTAAACCAACAAAAAGTTGGATGACTAATTGGACGCAAGAGGAACGAACTGCTAAATTTTTTGAGTTCTGCAAAGTTTTTGATAAACGTGAAGACTCTCTTCTTAAAGAAGACTATCAAATATTTTCTCATAGACTTCATTGGCATGAACATCCATACTGTGATTTTTTACCAACCATAAAAAATAACAGAGATAAATTGTGGTATACCATTCTGTACAGTTTCTCAAATGAGCACTGGTTGACCCTGATGACGCTTCATGAGAAAGGGATTGATGGGTTAAAGGCTAGATTTAAAGATGAGCGCCATGCACGTTCTGATCTCTTCCAGATATATTATCCAAAGAATACTAATGTGAAAGAATGGTTATTGACTGGTCCAAAGAAAGCAGCTGATGCACTACATCATATTCTTGAAAAGCGAGATAGACCATATACCATGATGGAATTTGCGAAGATATTGGCAGAACATTTTGCGACAGAACAAGGTTTTAGAAATCCTATGTATCCTTGTAAGAATGCTGCAAGATATATGGCAATGAGTCATCCACATCTTGTGGATCCTGAAAGTGTGTTACACGGTGGTACAGGTTTTTTTGATGGCATGCAACAGGTTTTTGATTGTCCAAATTATATGGGAAAAGCCAGTTATGATATTGGTCCTAATGGTGAATATGTTCCAACTAGTAAAGGCAGTCAAGAGATGATTAATTTACTTGATATGTTGGCAGCACATCCTGATAATCCAATGTATGCACAAAAATATTTGAATCTTGAAGATAAGTTATGTTTTTTTTACAAACATATCGCTATCAATCATGGTGTAAAAAAGCCAACCAAGAGAATTCCTTACGAATGGATTTTTCCACAAGAATTTTCTTTAAAGAAAACAAATGATTAACATATATTTAATAATTATTATGTTTTTTTTTATTTTGTGGCTTGGGATAAAACTGTCTAGTGGTAATTTTTAAAAATTACCACTAGGTCCATTAGAATTATTATTGGAGTTATTATTCATATCACTGTTATTTGAATTATCACTTTGTCTATAATTATAATCTTCATATTGATTATTATTATATCCATCATCATCATCTTGAAGATCATTTTTTATATCTTTTCTCATTTCTCTTGCTAATTTAAAAGCTTCGATCATTAAAGGTAATTTATCTCCAACTATTTTAATGGAAACTGGAATGACAAAGATATAGGCCACATCTTTAATAAATCCGAAAACATTACTTGGAATAAGTTCAAGATCTGGTCTATCTAGTAGCCATCTGGCTAATGAGTTTCCAATGGTAGCACCTAAGACTATGAAGACCATTAACCAAAAAGTTCTTTTATAAGCTTTTTCTGAAACTCTGTTTAGGTCAAATTCTTCTGAATTATGTTTTTTGCTTTTAGTTTTATCTTTATCTATAGCAGAGTTTATTTTATTTATTTTTGTATCTAACTCAAGTAGTTTTTTTTGAATTTTTACTATTTCTTCTTTTTGGTTCGAGTTTTCCATCGGTATCTTCTCCTTTTTTTTGTTTGGTTTCTGGAATTTTGAATACATTAACGTTTAAAGCTACGTGATCCATATAGATAACTATCATGTCACTAACTATATATAAAAATTGAATAAATATTTTATAGTTATTAAAATCAGATGTTTGTAAATCTTTAACTCTATCTATAGAACATTGATAAATCATATCAGTCCATGCCAAATATCTATTAGCAAATAAAGAGTGCACTTTTTTTTCATTTACTAATTGTCTAATAGCAGCAGTTTGATCATTTCTAGCTGTTTCAATTTCCATTCTTAAGAGTGTTATAAATTCATTTTTAGTTGAAAAGAAAAGTGTATTTATATTGACAGCTGTTAAAAAAGTTTCTTTAGTTAAAAAATTTATTAATGTGGCGTCAATTGCCAACTCTAATTGTTTTCTATTGGTGTCATTTTTTACATATCTTAAAAATTTTTTTGTTTTTAATTCATAAATAGAATTGAAAATTTTATGATTAAGAACTTTAGAGTATAAATATATAAATAAAGATGAAGAAAACATTTTTGAAATATATAATATAAAAAGATAAAGTTTAGAATTAATAATGATAGCTAATCCTCTAGCTATAAACAAAGTTAAAATTAATTCTATAGTATATTTTTCTATTATTTTTTCAACGAAATCTGAACTTATAAATGAAATAGCCAAAAACATTTTTTTCTCCTTTCATATTTTTTCTTAAACAAGTAAATATTTGTTTATCTTTTTTATTTTTTTTAAACTTTTTTAATATTTAAAGAAAATATATTTTAAATTTTTATAAATAAAGAGGCTTTATAATTATGAAAGATAAATGGATAAACGATATTTTTAATGAAAAAGTAATTATGGAATTATCTAATCCATCAATGCATGCAATAACTGGAAATCCTTTGTATGAGAGAAGCGAAAAAGAAATTCAAATCGATGAAAACGTAAAAAATAAATTACGTAATATTTCTAAAAGTACAAAAAATTTACTTACATTGTTTGAATCACAGGGTTGCGAAATTGAACCATGGATTGAAGATGAAATAAAAAAAGCAGAAAAAATTATTAGTGAATTAAGTAATAATATAAATAAAGAGTAATTTATACACTATGAATAGATTTCGTTTTTATTACGAAGTTGCTGAAAAAATAATTTATGAAGCTAATGAAGCGGCGCCAGAAGCATCTTCACCAACTGAAACTCCACCAGAAGAACCGCCATCAGAAGATCCACCTCCAGGTGATGCATCAACTGATGCGCCACCACCAGAAGAAGGTGCTTCTGCTCCTTCTGAAGATGGAGAAAAAAAAATATTAAAAGATAACAAAGACAAAGTTGATGAAAAGCAAATAATTAAAAAGCCAGATGAAACTTCTTTGGTGAAATTAACGGAACAAATAGATAATTTGTCTATTAAGATAATAGAAAAAAAAGAAAAAATATCAACTATGCTTAGTGCAATTTCGTTTTTAAATAAAATAGATGACACTAAACCAAGTAAATATTCTAAAGAAGAAAAATATAAAAAATTAAATGGTTTTTTAACTTCAAAAGAATATGATAATTTAAGCCCATCAAATCTTTTTTCAATGCATAACAGTTTAAAAGAAAATTTTAAAATTGTGCAAAAAGATTTAAAAAACAAAAAAGATTCCAAAGGAATGAAAGATTTAAAAAAGACTGCTATGAAAGCAAAGAGAGCTAGATTTTCTAAAAACATAAATTCTTTAAATCAAAAAATAGAACAGATTAAAAGTAATTTGGCAAACGTAAATCAAATTTTTAATCTCAAAGATTTTCCAAAAATGCCAATAACCACTCAAAAAGAAATAAAATTGGCACAAAAAAATTCTTCAGAGTTAATTAAAAAACTTTCTTAACAAAACAATAAAGGAAAAAAAATGAACAAAATAATAATTGTGCTTGTGCTATTTCTATTTGTTTCTGCAAAACCAATAGAAATACCAAAAACAATAGAGATAGACACGGAACGATCACAAAGATATAACGAACAAAGAGGCTTATGGATAAATAAAGAATTCATTAGAGATCAAGATATCAAAAAAGAAGATATCAAAAAAATAGTATTTAATGAAAATGATTTTCTCTTTCCATTAGAGAATAAAAAAATAAATTCAAAATTTGGCATTTCACCTAGCAGATATCATTTGGGCACAGACTATGAAGCCAAAATAGGTGATATGATATTAGCAAGTAAAAGCGGAGAAGTAATAGAAATAGGGTATAAAGATAATATTGGTAAATATATCATTATTGAATATTCAATATATGTTAGATTTACATATGCTCATCTCTCTGAAGTTTATGTTCGATATGGAGATTTTGTAGAAATAGGACAATTGATTGGTAGAGTTGGCATTAGTGGAAGAAGTACTGGACCACATCTACATTTAGAAGCAAGTTATCAAAATGTATATATGAATCCAGATTTATTTTTCGAATGAATCTAAGATAGTAAATCGTGTAAAGTAATTTTATCTGCAGCTTTTCCATCTTCAAATTTTAAAAGTCCTAACTCTTCATATCTTGGCTTAATACGATCAGTTAGGAGTCCAATGGCTTTTAAATTAGGAATCAATCTGGAAAACAACATTCGTCTAAATTCACTCATAATTTCTGAATTTACCACCACATCGATCCAAGCTTTACGACTCATTGCGTGACCAAAATTTTCTTCATAGAACTCAAGAAAAAGAAATCTATCTCTTAAAAGTTTACTGACTTCAAAAGCCCAATCTTCTCGCTCTCTTCGCTTATGATCAGATATCTCTTTGGTATAATAATCTCGTAAAGCTTCCACTCCATAATGCACATGTCTTGCTTCATCAGAAATGACATTTTTTAAAAGTTCTCTTAATAATGGTTCTTTAGAAAATTTGTATAACATTCCAAAAGCGCCTAAAGCTAATCCTTCGATCATGATCTGCATTCCTAAAAACTTAATATCCCAATCAGAAGAAGTGGTTAAGGCATGAATGATTACAAAAAGATTATCATTGATCTGGTAGAGTTTATTTAATTTTGTATCGAGATATTTTTGAAACACTTCCACATGACGTGCTTCATCCATAACTTGCGTGGATCCATAATACTTAGCACCCATCCAAGGAGTGGCTTCCACTGTCATTGATGCAGCATATAGTGCGCCTTGTTCACCGTGAAGAAAATTTGACAATAACCAAGAAACTGTGGAATGAAGCATTCGTCCTTTTTCTTGTCTTGATAATTTAGCGTATGATGGATGATTATACATCGGTTGAAGTTTTTCTGGAAAAATTTGAATCTCTAAATTTGTGGGATCAACGTCTGTATGCCAACTGAGATCGTCTGAATCCCATTGTCCTTTTTTTGCTTTCTTATAGAGGTTCATAAATTCAGGATTGCCAAAATTAGAATACGACCAATCGTAATGAATTTCATGACCTGATTTCATGCCAATATCTTTTCTCTTTCCTTCTTGTAACATAAAGCCTGAAATTGCAGAAGGAAGTAAATCAATGGCGACTTTTACATTTCTGCCAGCCATTCCGGTGATCATATCGATGGTGCTATTTTCCAACATGATAATTCTCCTTTTTTAATCAAAATAATTTTTTGATTCCAAATTATTTATCGATGAGACGAAACTGTCACCAATTATTTTTTCTTTTATTTTCTTTATAAAATTACCAATAGGTTTTTCTTTTTTAATTTTTTCTACTTTTTGATTCATCTTCTGTCTAGCATTTGTTCTTAAATTATAAAACAAGTCTTTGAATTTTTCAATTCTTTTATCGTTAGTTAGATAACTAATCATGTGTTCAGGTAAACTTTCGACTGTTTTTAAAATTAACTCTTTATTTTCTCTACTAAAATCTGTAAGATTTAAACGAGAAATAATTATATTTAAAATCTTATCTCTTAAGTTTCCATGAACTGAGTATGAATCTGTCACGCCTTTGTCTAAAAAAAATAAATTATCTGTTTCTTTAAATAAACTTTTAATTTTTTTGTCATAGTCTGAAGTTTTTAAAATTATAGGAATATCATTTAAATTATCATCTATTTTTTCGTTAGAAATAGTTAATCCTTTTTTAAATCTAGAAAAACAAGCTTTAACATCTATATTAGAATAATTTGTGACATCACTATTTTTAACATATAAATTTTCTATTATCATTTTTTCTGGAAGTTTTATATTTGAATTTTCTATTTCTAATCTTTTGCATTCTATTTTTTCAGGCAATTGATTACAATTATCAATATATAAATTATAATCTTTTTTATCGACTAAGAGATTATTAATCTTAACATTTTTAAAGCTAATATTTTCAACCTTTGAAGGCGAAAAATCTAAAGTATCACCTTCACAATTATTTACTTTTATTTCCATTATTGGTGTTAATATTTCGTATTTATTAATTTTTTTATCTGTAATAATTAAATTTTTAATACTTCCATTTCCTTTAATTAACACATTATCATTTTTAATGATTGTTTTTTTATCTATAATTAACTCATTTACATTTGTTTCTAAAAACATAATTTTATCTAATTTTATTATTTTAATTTTAGAAACATTATTTATATTATCTAGTTTAAAAAATGTTTGATTTAATATATATGCTGTACTAATGTAACCAGTGTCATTTAAAACAATATAACTCATTTTTTTTAAATCAAAATTATCTTTTTTTATATTATGATTAAAAAAAGTATCACTAATAAACTCATTTATATTTTGACAATGTGATGGTTTTTCATTTATGTCGTTGACATAATTAATATTAATTTTATAAGCTTTACAAATATCCTCTATTTTTTCAAATTGTTCAATATAATTTTCAGAACCCATACTTGAATTTTTTAAGAAACTTTCTCCAGCTATTATAAAAAGATTTAAAGGTAAAATATCTTTTGTTTTTTTCAAAAGAGTAGCCATTATTTGTTTATCAAATATATTTATGCCTAATGTTTCTTTAACAAAATCTCTATTTTCATTTTCCACTAAAAGTAAAGTGTCAAGTGCCATAATTGTTTTTGACATTTCAGTACTTTTATTTGTTTTTTTATATATATTGTCTATATACTCATTCTGAGCTTTTATTAAAATATTAAAAATATTTTTATAAAAATATTTAATTTGTTCAAAGTGATAAAAATTTAAAGTTAAATAATAATTTTCAGGAAAACTGTTGATGATTGAATTTTTATTCATAACTAAAAAAAAACTTTTATTTTCGTCGTTCGTTTTTCTAGTAAAAGAAATATCTGCGTCTGTTAATGTATATTTAAAATTTTTATCAAAATCAGAAAAAGTTACTTTTATTCTTTTAAGTTTTTCATCTGAAGCTTGACTTTCTATTGAATGTATTTTTACTTCTCCCCTTTGTTCATATTTATTGATATCAATTTTTTTATTGCCTATTTCTAATGTTTGTTTTATTTCTTCACCTTTATATTTTAAATTATTAGTTATTTTAAATTTACCACCTTCTTTTTTGTTAAACAAATAAGTAAAGTTATCAACACTAACTGTGGTGTCTTTGTCGATTTCTTCTAAGTTATTCTTACCGCCTTCCACGGGTTTATATATTAACTCATTAACATTTAATTGTTTACTTTTATTTGTTGCCTTTATCTTATTATCTCTAGCATTAAGAGTAAGTTTATTAATGTCTATATCTGGAATTCTGCCTAATTCATAAACATCAACTTCTGGTGGTAATATATATTTTTTATCCAACAGTTCTTTTACAATATCATCTTTGTTATTAATCATCAATAATTTAATAATTTCATCATTATGATTTTTTTTAAAATATTCAAAAACTTCTTCTCTGTTAACGTCTTTTTTGTTTTTTAATTTTTCTAATAAAATTTGAGCAGTTAAATCTTTTTCAACTTTACTAACGGTATCAGCATAATATCTTTCTTGTTTTCTGTCTTCGCCTTTTCTTTGTAAGTTATATATGAGTTTTGTTTTATTTTCTCTTTCTGCTAATTTTTCTACTTTTTGTTTATTTACATTTTCTATTATTTCATTTACTTTTTTCTCAAATTTATCTAAAATACTCACGTTTATATTTGTGCGAATTGAATTTGTTGATGTATATGTTTTATCTAAATAATAATAAATATCTTCATCTGTTATATTTTTCATATTAAAATTAGAACCTGTTTTTGCTTCATAAATCATAGGCTTAATTAAAATTCTTGCTAATGGATAATCAATTTTAAGTTCATCGCCAACCTTAGTTATATAAACAGCAGCCAAACCAGATGAAATACTTGAGCCTACCATTTCTCTTCTGACACCGTTCTCCAGATTCATACATGAACGCCAATTAACGCGAGTACTTTGAGAAGCAACTTTTCGTGTTTCTAATGTAAAAATTATTTTATAGTTATCATCATAAACAGTATCAAGTTCACCAATAAAATCTTTTATTTCTTTTATTAAATCTTTATCTTTTTCACTATCTTTTGAAGATATTATTTTTTCAAATGCATCATTTATTGAAGTAAGAGTTTTTCCTTCATAACAACTGCCTATTTCAAAAATAACATCTTTATATCCATTTTCAATCAATATTTTTGTGATTTTTTTTACTTTTTCATTATCTTTAGTTAAATTCATGATATTTTTATTTATACGTCCACTTATATCATAAATTATTGTTCTTTTAAAAACTCCATTATTCAATTTTTTAAACAGTCTAGTTATTAAACTTTTCTCTTTTAAGAATTCTTTTAAAAATAATCTTTTACCATGTTCATCGTTTTGAGAGCCTAAAATAATATTTCTAAAATAAGAATTCTTTTTAAAATGACTTCTAAGAGCTTTTTTAAATTCAATATTTTTAAGTAAATTAGTAAAATCACCTTCAGATATTTTATCCAAATCTATTTCTTTACTATTAAAAATAAATTTTCTTTTTTCAGTGTCAAGAAGTTTTTTTATTTCTGCTAAATTATTTATAATCGGAGAAATATCTCCAATTTCTTGTTTAGAGGTTATTTCATTAATAAATGATAATTCTTTAATTTTTTTTATAAATGCCATATTTTATTTTTTATTATGAATGAAAATAAGAATTAACAAAAATATATTTTTATGAGTTATTTTTATAAACATTACATGGAGTCAGTGACTTCTCCAATAGTTATTTATATAGATATGGATGGAGTTTTAGCAGATCTAAAAATGGGACAAAAAGATTTTATTAATAAAAATCTTGATAAAATTTTTTCTGGTAAAAACAGTTTAAGTACATTATCTAAAAAAGAAAAAATACAAATATTAGAAAATATTTTTCATAAAAATGAAACCTTGGTTTCACCTCAACAAAGACAAGAAATAAAAAACAGTTATTGGGAAATATTTATTGAACATAAATATTTTGAAAAACTTGAAGTGATGTCACAAGTTGCCATATTAAGTAAATCGCTAAAAGAAATAAAACAAAAATATCCAGAGGTGAGAATAGAGATTTTAGGTTCCACAGGTAATCCATTAAATCACCATAAAGTAGAACAACAAAAAATAAATTGGTTGAGTAAATATAAAAACGAAATCGATATCCATTTTGATCGCTATAACTTTGTTGCAGGCAGAACATTAAAAAAGAATTATGCAATGAAAAATACGATTCTGATAGATGATACCAAATCAAACTGTGATGAGTTTAAACAAGCAGGCGGTATGTCATACTTGGTAAAAGATAATATGTTAAATCTGTCTAAAAAATTAGAATTGTATATTAAAAAAATAAAGAGAAAATAATATGAAAAATAAATTTGAATACTATATGGAAGAATTAAAAATCTACAATGAATTTGAAGAAGGCAGTAAATTGTGGAAAGGTGCCACTAATTTTGCAAAAAAATACAATTTTAACCCTAAAAATTTTAGAGACAAATTTATTGCAGTTAAAGAAAGTTTAATGAAAAAAAATCCAGAATGGCCAATGGGCAGAGCTATAGCTATTGCATATAATGTATCAAAAAAACTTTTTTTTAAAAAACAAGCTGAAGCCAAGAAAAAAGGCAAGAAAAAGAAAAAATGAATAAATTCAAAGATTATTTAAACAAGATTCAAATCCTTAATGAAGGCAAAAAAGAAAAAATATCAGAAAAAAATAAAAAGGCTCTTGAATATAAAGATTTACTTTCTGAATATAGTTTTATATGGATTGATAAAAAATCGTTACATGATTTATTAAACACAAAAGTTAATTTAAATAAACACAATAAAAAAGAATTAACTAAAGAAGATATTGAAGAACAAGTTATAGAAATAATTAATAAAGCAAATACAATTTATTATGGCACAGAACAAAAAGCTAAAAAAACAAAAGAAAAAATTAAAAATTTAATTAAAAAAAGTAACAATACTAACGTGCTTTTTTTACCAAAATAATTTTAAGTTAAATCTGTGTCATGATTTAATTTTTTATTGTTTTTAATTTTGTAAAGGAAAGCATGAACGCGAGCCATACCCCATTGTTGCGGATTGGCACCAGGTCTATGGCCACTCGTCCAAGCTCCAACTCCTCTTTTGTAAACCTCTTTTAATTTTTGATAACTAAAACCACTCTTATCTGCCAACTCTTTAAGAGAACATTTGCCATATTTCTCATGTGACCATTTTGTATAGTTTGAAAGTTTTGTTTTTTTATTTTGTCCTGGACCTTTTTCACGATAGACACTGTAATCATTTTTTTCAAATTTCTTTCTTTTCTTTTTGAACCATGCTAGTCTTTTTTTCTTATCTTTTGGAGAGAGACCAGCATAATATTTTTTAGGAGAATATTGTGTTTTTTCTAAATATAATTGTAAGAGTGTCATTGATTTATTTTTTAAAAAATAATTTTGTTTAGATTTAATTTTTATTTTTTTAAAAAAAAGATTGTGAATATATTTTTTTTTGAAAATATATTATTGGAAATGTTTTTATAAAAAATTAAAAAATTATTAAAGGTAAGAATATGGATTTTAAAAAAATTGAAGCAATTAAGAATTCTATTGAATTTTTTGAAGACGCTGAGTTTTATTCAATGGCGGCTAAAGATGCAGTTATTGTAAAAAATATTGAAAATGAAGTTTTGTGGGAAGTTCCATTTACAGTTATGGAAGGTGTAACTGTCTTTGATGGTAAAAAAGCAAAAATAGTTGGTGAAGAATCTATTGATGACGAATCTGATGAAGAACTAATTGAAGAAAGTACTGATGCTTTTTACGGAGAAAATGGAAAACTAACTGACATCGCAAAAGAAATTTTGACAGAAGAAATTGATATGGAAATGTTAAGAAATAAAATTCTTTCTTATAGTTTTAAAGCTAAAGAAAAAAGTTCCAATTATCGTTTTGAAGAATCTTCTGAGAAATCAACACAAAAAGAATCAAAAATTTTATCTTTGTTTTCTGAATCATTAAGCAAATATGAAAAAGAAAAAGAAGCATTTATGGCTAATGGCTATATGTTTAATGAAAATGATGAAATCAAAAAAGAATTCATGATTGATCCAGTTTATTTGACTACTCTTTATGAAGATAAAATTAATAACTCTAAAAAGTTTTTCTCATTTATAGAAAATGAATATTCAAAAGCTATGGAAATAGTTGGTAAAGTAAATGAAGCTTTTGAAAATACAGAAATACCTGCTAATGAATTATTTGAGGGTATTGACTTTGCAAATAAAAATAATATTAAAACAAAAATCTTGAAAAATTTATTGGTAATTAAGAAAAAACATAATCTTGATTTTTCAATTAATGAAATGAATAAAAAAGTTGATGGTTTACTTGAAGAACTATATCCAATGTTGGAAGCTTTTGATACCAACACCGAAGGTAAATTTTCTATGGGATCAGCAGGTTTTTCACAGTTAGCAAGCGAAGATCCAAGATTTCCAGATAGAAATCTTAAGTTTTTGAAAGTTAATTTTAATTCTTTCAACAAAGAAGATATAATTAAATTAATGGAAGAGCTTAATTATGCTATTAGTAAATTATCTTCTGCTGGAGATGATCCTGAGAATTACAGAATGTTATTTGTAATGCGTAATGCTCTTGACTATATGCAAAGAAAAGACATGATTGATGATTCAGTTATAGTTAATATTATTAAAACATTTAATGATAGATATGGTAAAGACAATAGTGCATCTTTTAATGATGCAGAGAAAGGAATGGCATTTTCTCCTTCGGCATACGGCAGAAACGATGTTTTTTCAAGTTTAGCACTATAAAGGTAAAATAACATGAATCAAGTATATTTAAGTGAAGCAGTAGTTTTCAAAGATCTGGATGTAAAACAAGCCATTTATGAAGTAAATGGCATACAGAAACGTGTAACACTTCTTGAAGGTCTTTTTCAAGAAGCTGAGAAAGAAAACAGAAATCATAGATGTTATCCTCGTCCAATTCTTGAAAGAGAAACCATGGCAATGGTTGGTAGAATTAAAAATGAGGGTGGTATTATCGGTGAAATGGAACATCCAACTGTGGATGCGAAAGATCCTGCTGGTGCGGCACAGAGAGCTAGTAAAGTTATGTATGAGAGATCTTGCATAGTAATTAAAGAAGTAAAAATGGCTGGCAATCAAGTGGTTGGTAGAGCAGAGATATTGGAAGGTAATCCATTGGGAGCAACTTTAAAAAGCTTAGTTGAATCAGGTATTTGTCCTGGTATTTCAAGTCGTGCTCTTGGTAGTAAACCTACTGCTGGTACTAATGGTATGTTGATTGTGCCTGATGATATTAAAATTGTAACATATGACATTGTGAGTGATCCTTCCACTTATAACGCTAGATTATCAGCGGCTATTAATGAAGAAGTTGAGTATTACAAGCATAGTGCGAAAGGTTACAAAAAAAATCTTTGGAATGTAATAGAAAAATTTGTATAATTTAAAAAAAAAATATAAAAAAAATAAAATGGTTAAAATATAAAAAAGGAGGGCAATATTAAATGCTTGAAAAATTTAAAGAAGTATTTTCAAATATTGAAATTAACGAAGATCAGGCCCAAGCCCTAAACAATTTTTTTGAGGAATATTCTCGATCAATCGAGAAAAAAATTAAAATTAAATATGAATCAGCTTTTAGTCCAGAAAAAAATGGATATATAAAGGCATCTGAGGCAGAAAAAGCTTTTGAACTTTTTAAGAAAGAAAGTGAAATGGCATTTGAAGCTTATAAATCAGACACAGAAAAAGCATTTGCACTTTTCGAAAAAGATGCTGAATTAGCTTTTGAAGCATTTGAAAAAGATGCTGAATTAGCTTTTGAAGCTTTTGAAGGTGATAGTCAGAAGGCTTTTGAGTTGTTTGAAGAAGATTCAAAACAGGCGTTTGGACTTTTTGTGGAAGATAGTTCTAAAGCATTTGACATGTTCAACCAAGATGTAATAACTGAACATTCAGAAAAAATGGCACAAATTATAGAGGACTTATACCCAACATTAGAAGAAAAAGTTAGACAAGATTTATTAGCTTCTGATGAGTTTAAAATTTATGAAAGTTTTAAACATCAAATTAAGCCTTATTTGATTAACGAAAGCGAAACAGAACATTCTTTAAGAAAACAAGTTGATTTCTTAAAAGCAGAATTGGAATCATTAAACGAAGAAAAAGAAGTCTCTGAAAGAGACCAAACTATTGAAGACTTAGTAAGCGATTTGCCTGCTAAAGAAATGAAAATAGTTAAAAATTACATTGAGAAAGCTAAAAATATCGATGAAATTTTTGAAAGATATAATCTAGCTATGGAATTATTTAATATCAAAGGTTCTTTACAGAATCTAGATGAAGATAAAGAAGATAGCGAAGATATGGATGAATATAACGAAAGTGAAGAAAACGATGAAGATTTCGACGGTTTCGATGATGATTTCAGCGACAATGAAGAAATCAATTCTTTTATGGATGACGAAGATTATTTAGACAGACTAGATGAAGACGAAGATGACGATTTCGAAGATATGGAACAAGATGTTTATCAAGAAGAATCAGAAGATAGACAAAATGTAATATTTGAAAGTAATACAATTGAAAGTAAAAAAGAAAATAAAAAATTTAACACAGTAGAAGATGCAATTATCGAATCTGTGTTTGGAAAAAAATAGGAGTTATCAAAAATGATATTTAACGAAGCACTCGAACAAAGACAACAATACGAAGAAGGTCTTTTACAAAAATGGGACAAAGCACTTAGTGCTGACGGCGGAATTGCAGATGAGCACATGGCTAAAACTACAGCTATCTTACTTGAAAACTATATGCAACACCTTCAATCAAATCCTTCTCTTATCGCAGAAGAAAGAATCTCTACTAACAACTTTAAAGGGGTTAACTTAGCTCTTTTAGGTCTTATTCGTAGAGCAATTCCTACTTTGGTAGGAGCAGAACTAGTGGGAGTACAAGCTATGCCAACTCCACAGTCTCCAATCTTTTACATGGCATACAAAAAAAGTCATTCTAAAGGTCTCTCAAATAGAGGAGACGAATTATTTGGATATCCTTCAACAATAGACGACGCTGGTATCATCAGTGGAGCTAACGGAGTGGTTACTCCAATGGATCCTTATTATTCATCTTCTATGATGAGATATGTACCACTAACAGGTACTTTAGCATCTGGAGAAAAACTAACAGCAGTTGTTAAATTTGGACCAGCTATTCAAGGTACAGTAAAATTTATTGCTCTTGACGCAGCTAACAAAGCAGTTGGTTATGTACATATCACTGATAGCTACAAAAGAGATAAC